>JGI24025J20009_10001127_pt1 | contig 20411 bp, 16 predicted proteins | sample Cruoilmetagenom3_FD_20009 | JGI IMG/M metagenome (IMG submission 20009) | reverse complement strand
GACAATAATTAAATGAAGAACCTTTCCATACGGATCCCGCGGACTTTTCACCCAAAAGGTGAAAAAACCCGCGTTCTAAAAATTCTTATATAATCTGTGTTCATCCGTGGTTATCTGTGGTTAGTGCATATTCTGGGATAATTTCCAATCGTCAATCTGAAATCTGCAATCTACAATCTAAAATCTTTGTTTCTCAGTGGTGAATGGAGTTAAATGGATATAAAACTCATAGTATTCGACCTCGACGGTACACTTGTAAAATACGAGAACTCGAGGTGGTATGGCTCCTGGGATGCCGTCGGTTATGCCGCGGGCTTAAAGGGAGAGTTTGATCAACTCACCGCTTACTATCTTCCGCGGTTGGAGCTGTATAAGGAATGGGCCAATGCAAATGCGAGACTTCTCAAGGGCGTATCCGTGAAGGGTATTGGAGAAAAGATTTTTCCACCTCCATATAGCAATGGTGTAAAGGATGCCATACCAATGCTTGCCAGAATTTATAAGACCCTTATTCTCTCGTCCGGGATCGACCTCATTGCGGAAAGAGTTAGGGATGAATTGGGTATAGAATATTGCATATCAAACAGACTTTTAAGAAGGAACGGTGTATTCACGGGTGAGGCTGTTTGCGATGTTCCGCTTGAGAGGAAACTTGATATACTGAGTGATATAACAACGCGCCTCGGCATCCCACTTTCCGATGTTTGTGCCGTGGGTGACAATGAGAATGATATACCAATGCTTGAGGCAGTTGGCCTTGGCGTGGCATTTGAACCGCGGACGGAAGGGGTGGAAGCCGCATCGGCATTTTCTATAGCCGACTTTCGTCAACTTCCGGAGATATTAAATTCAGAAAATTATTGAGGGGAATTTCAAAAAATCTATAGCCACACCTGCCTGCCGCCTGTATCCATACGGATCCGTAGGGACAGGTCGTATGACAGGCAGGGATTCCATAGATTATGTAGGTATAAATTTTTTTCTAATCAGTGAAATCCGTGGCTCCTTGCACCAGAAGATAGTTCAGAATATCTTTTTAGATTGGTTTTGTGTATTTTGTATCCCGTAGCAATCTCTTCGCCGCTTTATATATATCTTCTTCGGCGAGACCGTATTTCTTCGTCAGTTCTTCCCAGCTCCCCGACTCTGCAAAGCAGTTTCTAACGCCCACCTTTGACAGATAGCAGGGGTGTTCTGAGAGAATGACATCGCCGACGGCGTCTCCCAAGCCTCCCACGACGGAATGGTCCTCACAGGTCACGATGCGACCCGTCTTTGCCGCCTCAAGTACCGCATCCACATCAATCGGTTTGACACTCGCCATATCGAAAACCTCTGTCCCAATACCATCTTTCTTCAGTCTCTCTGCCGCCTTCAGAGCGGGATAGACCATTGTTCCGCAGGCGATGATCGCCATGTCTTTCCCATCTCTTAGCTTGTTTGCCTTTCCGAGCTTGAAGCGGTCGTCCCGCTTGTATATGACGGGGAGGTCGGACTTTGTCAGCCTTATATAGAACGGTCCGGGTGTATTGTATGCCTCGTGGATGAAGAACCTTGTCTGTACCGCATCAGAAGGAACTATCAACCTCATATTCGGGATGACTCTCATCAGCGCTATGTCCTCGGCTGCCTGGTGCGACACCCCGTCTGCCCCAACGGAAATTCCCCCGTGAGTGGCAACTATCTTCACGGAGAGATTTGGGTAACAGATGGCACTTCTCACCTGCTCCCATGCCCTGCCAGATGCAAAGAGGGCAAATGTGGAGACAAATACCACCTTCCCGGACGAGGCAAACCCAGCGGCCGTGCCCATCATATCCGCCTCGGATATTCCCACATCGAAGAAGCGTTTTGGGAACTCTTTTTTAAATTTTATCGTCCTCGTGGAGATGGCGAGGTCAGCATCGAGAACTACGATATCCTCATACATCCTTCCAAGTTCCACCAGTGTTTCTCCGTAGGTATTTCGCAAAGATGCCAATTTATCCATAGCTCTATATTTCAGACATAAGACCAAAGACAGGAGACCGAAGACAAATAAAAATTGACAATTGAAAATTAGATTCACCTAATACCTTTTACCTATCAAGCGTCTTCACCCTGCGATCTTAATTCCTCTAATATCTCCTCGAAGCAATTCAAAAAATCTTTCCCTTCGATGGCAACATCGAACTCCTTCAGCCATCTTCTTATGTACAGGGCATCAAATTTTGGATTTTTTAGAATCATTGACTTAACATCTTCTATATCCCTCGGTCTCCCCGCAAAAATCTTGTGAATTATAACATCCTCCACAGAGGCGAAGTTTAAGAAGACCTCTTTTAGTTTTACCTTGTTCGCCCTTTTTATAGCTTGTCTTTCATAAGGTGTGTAGGAAAAAATAAAGTCTATTCTTATATCGCTTGTCTCATCTCTTACCGGCAAAACATAGGTCTCTCTAACGAAGGTTTCAAGATCTTCTGGTACGGGAATAGCGCCCATATCATCAACAACATTCAAAAGTTCTGGCAATTTATCAATGTTTACACCCAGTGTTACATCAATATCTCTCGTCAGTCTCGGCTCACCATATAAAAGTACTGCCTGCCCACCGATTATCATATAGGGGATAGATGCTTTATCCAATGAACTTCCAATCTTTACTAAGAGCTCCTCAAACATGGGTTTAGAATTTGTGCCACTTTAATATCTGTTTCAATACACTCCATATAGTCCTTAAGAGGTAGGACCCCAAAGGTCACTGCCTCCCCCCACATGGACTCAAAGATATCAAGGGCGCGTAAGTGAGAGAATTTCTGCTTTTTGATCTCTTCACGCTCGAGTTCTTCTAAAAGTCTTGCGTTTTTAATCATTTTCCCTTTTTTAACAGGTATCGAACGAGACTTAAACGAGAATATAAGATAGTCATTCAACAGGGACTTAAACGAGACTTGTATGAGAGTTTAAAAAACAAGAAATAATAAATTGTCTCTTAAAAGTCTCTTACAAGTCCCTGTTATAGTTTGTTGCCCCCTGTTTCTCCCAATCAAAGTAATCACCGGTTCTCTTGTAACTGAATACCTCCACGCCGGGGGGTAGTGCCTGCTTGAATTTGTATATCCATGAAACCTGCCCGCGAAGGTGTATCGGGATCGTCAGGGCGGGCATTATACTCTTTACCGCATCTATCGCTCCACTCCATCCTATTTCTCTCAAGCTCGGTTCCGTTACCACAAAGAGAATATCGGTTCTTCTCTTCTTTATCTCCCGGATTATGCCATTGAATGTTTCGCTTATTTCTCTCTTTATATCCTCGCCTATGTCATCCCAGAGCCACAATGCGAGATCACCGGGGAAGAAGATATGCGTCCCCTTGTGTTCTATAAAGAGGGAGATCCCTATATCAGTTGAGGGCATGGCGGTGATCCTCGTGTCGTCTATATCGATACAGTCGCCGGGTTTTAGTGGGTGGCAATTATTCTCCAACCCATCTGTGAAATTGGGGAAGAGACCGAGCACACCGTCCGAAAATATCAGTCTTGAATCGCGGAACTCCCCCGCGATGTCTTTGATTTTTGGATTGAAGTGGTCGGGATGTGAATGCGACGAGAAAAACAATATCCTCTTCTCTACATCAATATACCGTCTTATATCAACTTCCTGGAAGAAGAGACCGACGCACGAGAGGGCGTCAAAATCGGGATAGTCAAAGACCATAACCACATCTTCATCCGCAACCACAAAACAGCTATGGACTACGTAAGTTATACGCACTTGACTCCTTTATGTAGAACGCAGATGCACGCAGAAAAACAGGATAAAGAATTTACTACAAAACCATACCTGCCTGCCCTGCCTACCGGCAGGCAGGCGTCAGGCAGGGAAAGTTTCTATGCGAGACACCCAATTCCCTTTTTTTAACCCTGCTTCTGAGGCAAAAAGAAGACATATAAAAAATCTTGGTAATCCCTGCCTGCGGCAGGCAGGTGCGTAAATCTGCGTCCTAAAGGGCGATACCGTTGTCAAATCCCAATTCTCTGAGCGCCCTATCTGCCTCGTCTCTCGTTGGCGCTCTCCCATGCCACTCAAATTTTCCCTCCATAAAGGAGACGCCCTTTCCCTTTACCGTGTGGGCGAGTATCATAGTTGGTTTTCCTTTCGTCTTTGTAGCCTCATCGAATGCGCCCTTGATCTCCCCGAATGAATGGCCATTTACATCGAGCACACTCCATCCAAATGCCTCCCACTTGTCCCTGAACGGGAGGGGATTCTTTATGTCCTCTATCCTTCCATCTATCTGAAGCTTGTTGTAGTCGAGTACACAGCACAGGTTGTCGAGACCGTATCGCGCGGAGGTCATAGATGCTTCCCATATCTGTCCCTCGTTCGTCTCCCCGTCACCTATTATGCAGTACACCCTGTATGACTTATTGTCAAGTTTTGCCCTCATTGCACATCCGTTTGCAAAAGAAAGTCCCTGTCCGAGCGATCCACTTGAGGCGTCCACGCCAGGTGTATCAGGGGCATAGGGATGTCCCTGCAGCTTAGAACCGCACCTTCTAAGACTCAAGAGCCACTCCCTGTCGAAGTAACCGAGTCTTGATAGGATGGCGTAGAGGGTGGGTGCGGCGTGTCCCTTTGACAGAACGAGCCTGTCCCTGTCGTCGTCATCGGGATTCTGGGGATCGTGGTGCATCACCTCGTAGTAGAGTGTAACGAGAACCTCTACCACAGAGAGCGAGCCTCCGGGGTGACCGGAGCCCGCCCTCGTAACCATCTCGATCACATCTCCCCTCACCAGTCTCGCGATCTCTTTTAGTTCTTCAATATTCATTCTTTTTGGGACGCAGATAATCACTAATTATTTTTAGAACGCAGATATGTCAAAGTTATTAAGGCGGTTTCCCTTGGAGTGCAGTGCAGCCTGTGCAAAAACAACCGTGTAGCAAGCTGGAGTTAATCCGCGGAGTTAATCCCTGCCTACCGGTCCCTACGGATCCGCATGGACAGGCAGGCGTCAGGATTTGGAATTCACCCGTTGCACAGCATCCGTATGGAAAGGGTTTTATATAAAAGGCTTACGCCTTAATTCCAAAGGCTTACGCCTTAATTCCAAAGGCTTACGCTCAGACGGAGTCCGAACCTTCGTGTGGACTCATACGGTCCGAATCTGTGCTTGTCTGCGTTAATCAGCGTCCAAACAAAGAGGCATAAAAGATGTTTCACGTGAAACATCTTGAAGTTAGACGCCAATTATTCACAAGAGCAAAAAGGAGTATAAAGTATAACATAGAAAGACCAAAAAGTCAAGAATTTTATTAAGAAATGTAACCATCCGCCAGAGCTATTTTCTTTCCAATAGTTTTGGCAGAATGTCTCCTGCCTTACCGATGATTGTGTGATCTGCAAGAGAAGATAATGCCGTCGGTTCGGGTGAAATTTCTATTAAAGTTGCCCCGCGCTCCTTAGCGGCATACGGCAGCGATGCCGCCGGATAAACTATCCCCGATGTGCCCACCAAAAGCAGGGTTTTACAGGTTCTTATCTCCCTGTACGCATTCTCAAATTCCTCCCGCGGGAGGGACTCTCCAAACAGGACCACATCGGGTCTCTTCCTGCCCCCGCATCCACATCTCGGGAGTATTCTACTCAATATCTCGTACCGTCTTGCAGATTTCAGAAAGTCCAGGAGGGCACTCATTTCTTCTTTACTGTGTTTATGTCTTTTGCCGCACTTCATGCACCTCTCAACATAGAGATTCCCGTGCAGTTCGTATACCCTCTTGCTGCCCGCTTCGCGATGCAGATTGTCTATATTCTGTGTTATGACACATACAATCTTGTCCTCCCCTTCCAGTCTCGCAAGTGCGAAATGCGCGGGATTCGGAGTTGCGGAGATAATTCCCTCATATACATCCACGATAAAATTCCTTATCCTCTGCGGCTTAAAGAGAAATAGTGAGGAGAGTCCAAGTATACTCCCATATATTGAGGGGTCATACCTATCCCATATTCCCCCCTTCTCTCTGAAGGTTGGTATCCCACTCTCTTTCGATATTCCGGCACCCGTAAGGGCAACCACATCCCCTCTGTATATAATATTCCTCACCCTGTCATATTTATCTCTGTCTTTCATGGTAACGCCTCATTATCCATCTCTTTGATTCATCCTTTCTCTTATGTATCAGATAAAGAAATTGAAAAAATATTTTTTAAAAGGAAAAATTTTTTTGCTTGATTTTCTCTCTTTTTTGTATTATAATAAGATTGCGTTTTTCTCCTCTATAATATGTGTGTGAATATCAATTTTATATCTCCATTATACCACGAAGAAAGGTATTTTGCAAGCAAATTTTTATGATTATGAATAAATGTGTGATACATCTGGTGGCTCATACTCACTGGGACAGGGAGTGGTACCTGCCTTATGAGGCTATGAGGTTGAGGCTTGTGGATATGATTGATGCGCTGCTTATTATTATGGACGGTGATTCGGAATATAAGTATTTCACATTGGATGGACAGACGGTTATGCTGGAGGACTACCTTGAAATAAAACCGGAGATGAGAGAAAAATTGCGAGAGTATATAAGGCAGGGAAGAATTTTCGTTGGGCCCTGGTACACACTTCCTGATGAGTTTCTCGTGAGTGAAGAATCCCTTATCCGCAATCTTCTTCTGGGGCATAGGATAGCACGAGACTTCGGGCGGGTAACGAAGATAGGGTATCTTCCAGATATGTTTGGTCACATATCGCAGTTACCCCAGATATTGCGTGGGTTTGATATACCCGTGGCGGTCCTGTGGAGGGGAATAGAGGGAAAAAGGGCAGAATATATACTGAAAGGTCCCGATGGCTCAAAGGTATTTCTCTGTCGTCTCGATCCAGAACGTGGATACTCAAATGGCAGCGATGTTCTCGGACAGGGAAAGAATAGTCCTCCAGACCTTATCAACTTTAAGGAAAAGGAGGCAAAAAGAAGCAGAACCCATCACCTCTTACTTATGAATGGGAGTGACCATAAGTTTCCCGACCCACAAACCCCATCCCTCCTGAACAAGGTTAACTCTTCTCTCGATGATGTAGATATAATCCAATCAAACCTTGAGAATTACATAGAGTGTGTAAGAAGAGAAATAAAAGACATCGACATCCTGTATGGGGAGCAGAGGGGTGGATTGAAATTTGCCCCAATCCTACCGGGAGTCATCTCATCTCGCATATACCTGAAACAGAGAAACGAGGATATGCAGATCCTCCTTGAAAGATGGGTGGAACCATTCTCTTCAATAAACTTGCTTTGTAGTGGTAATTACAAAAAGGAAGTGATAAGACAGGCGTGGAAGTATCTACTTCAAAATCATGCCCACGACTCCATCTGTGGGTGTAGTATAGACGAGGTACACCTTGATATGGAGCGAAGATTCTCATGGGTTGGGGAGATGGGGGAATGTATTCTGTCGGAGAGTCTCGAGGGTATTATACAAAATATGGATATACCCGGCAAGTCTGTCGTTGTTTTTAATCCCTTGAACTGGGAAAGGAACGGATATGTGGAGGTATCCATAGAACTTGCAAAGGGAGAAGATTTTATATTGACCGATGGGAAGAACGAAATACCATATACGATAATAGGTAAGAAAGATATTGATAAGACTATTCTCGCCCCGCAGATTCATATTGAAAAGAGAACAAAGGTGAGAATCGGATTTGAGGCAAAGGCTGTCCCACCAGTTGGATATAGAACTTATATCATTAAAAGGGGCGGGAGGTCCTTTCCCAGCCTGCTTTACTCGGGTGACAACTGGGCGGAAAATGGGAACCTGAGGGTGGAGATAAAAAAGGATGGTACATTGACCATCCTGGACAAAAACACAAAGGAGGTCTATAAAGGTCTTGGGTATTTTGAGGACTCTGGGGATTCTGGAGACGAATATAACTTTTCGCCTCCTCTTGGAGATATTGCACTCTATAGCAATGGAATAGTAGTGCAGATAAAAAAGGAAGAGGAGCCCTTTTTTGTCAGATTCAGGGTGAAGAAGAAATTCAGGGTTCCAGAGGGTCTCACAAAGAGAAGGTCGAGGAGCGAAAAGATGGTGAATCTTGAGATAGAATCTCTCATCACGCTTCTTGCCACTTCCAGACGAGTAGATGTAGAGACCGTAGTTGTAAATAAGGCAAAAAACCATAGATTAAGGGTTATGTTTCCAACTGGTATTAAGAGTTCATCATTTGTTACTCACTCAAAGTTTGATTGTATAGAACGAAGGGTAGAAGACCTGTTACCGGCAGAGGACTGGGTAGAAAAACCAACGGGGACTTTTCCATTCGACAAATTCATAGATATCTCTCTTGGGAAAAGAGGACTTGCAATCTTGACAAAGGGAACTAAAGAGGGAGAACTGATTGATGATTCCGTTGCTGCCCTCACTCTCCTTAGGTGTGTTGGAGATCTTTCAAGGGACGATCTTGTTACAAGAAGAGGTCATGCTGGTCCTGCCATTCCTACACCCGGGGCTCAGTGCCCTGGTGTATATAGATTTAGATACGCCATTTTGCCTCATTCTGGTAACTGGGAAGAAACTGGAGTGTTAAAAAGATCACTTGAGCACTCTGTCGACTTAAGGGCGGTTTTTAATGAAAGGACCCGTGATGGGGATCTGCCTAAAAGATTGAGTTTTCTCTTCATCACTCCCCCGGAACTTATACTTTCAGCCTTTAAGCTCGCAGAGGATTCGGATGCGCTTATTCTGCGGCTCTACAATTTGGCAGAAGAAAAAAAGAAGGGCGAAATAAGGTTGTTCAAGTCCCCCAAGCGGGTCTATCTATCCAATCTAAATGAGGAGAAAAAGGGGTCAATACAGATGAGTGGTAGTATTATACCCATTACCGTGGGTGGCAAAGAGATAGTTACATTTCTTCTCTATATGTGAGGGAATTCGCATTTTTCCTTGATTGCATAGGAAAGCATAGTTGATGGTATTCTTGGCACTCTTTGGTGGGGCACTGTTTACAGTGCCGATAAATTTTCTCTTGACATCTTGAAAAAAGTAGAGTATAATGAATTGAGCTTTCATTCTCTTTAAAAAAGAGAAGTAGCGTTAAACGGTTACTAAACCACTGATAGGAGGAATGATGCTTGTGAGATTTAAAGAAAACCCCATACTTGAGCCGATAAAAACACACCCCTGGGAAGCCAAGATGGTTTTCAACACCGCCGCTATATATCTCGGAGGCAAGGTCCATTTATTGTACCGGGCAGGCGATATTGACGATATTTCCACAATTGGCTACGCATCCTCGAAAGATGGTTTCCGTATCGATGAGAGACTTGAGACTCCCGTGCTCGCGCCACAGAGTGAAGAGGATTGTTTTGGCTGTGAAGATCCGCGAATAACGAAGATCGGTGAACGTCTCTACATCACATATACTGCCTATGGAAGGATTCCCGGGATGGAGGAGGGCAAATTGCGCATTTCTCCGAGACTTCCTCAGATTGGGATGACCTCCATCTCCGTAGAGGATTTTTTGAATCACAGATGGAATTTCAGCGAGAGGATATATCCACTACTGGGGGTTGAAAATAAGGATTGCGTGATATTTTCCGAGAAATTCGGGGGAAGATATGTAATCTATCATCGTGTCTCCCCATATATCTGGATCTGCTATTCTGACGACCTTGTTCACTGGTACGACCACAACATACTGATGGGTCCAGAACAAAGATGGGAGCATTTTAAAATAGGTGCGGGAGCACCACCCATCAAGACAGAAAAGGGTTGGCTTTTTATTTTTCATGGAGTTTCGAATACCCTCGTATATAGTCCCGGGTTTGCTTTTATAGATTTGGAGGATCCGAGGAAGGTTATCTATAGGCATCCCGAGCCAATCCTCGAACCCACAATGAAATATGAAAAGGAGGGCGTTGTTCCCAATGTTGTCTTTGTTGAGGGTGTTGTTATTAAAGATGAAACCGTTTTTGTCTACTATGGGGGTGCCGATACAGTTATCGGTGTAGCTACAGCACCGCTATCTCGTTTCTTTGAGCTTGCAGGATTATAGAAAGTTCTCCGAAGGACCAACAAATAAAAGGAGGGTATTATGCCAAAGTTTATCAAATGGTACATAGTCCCTTTAGTCGTGGGGATACTCTGCCATGGAAGCATCCTTTTCGCAAGGGATGATGTTGTAAGGCTTACCTATTGGCCTTCTTCTAACCCACAAGAGATAGAGCTGGCAAAGGTTACAGTCGATGAATGGAACAGCAAGCATCCAGATATTCAGGTAGATATGCAGCCATTACCAGCAAGTCAGTCAAGTGAAGAGGTACTTCTTGCAGCAGTTGCAGCGAGAACTACACCCGATGTATGTTCTAATATCTGGCCCGGAATCGTGCCAGAGTTTACTGAGGCCGGGGTACTTGTAGCCCTTGATGAATTCGAAGAATTTTCAGATGTAGCTGCATCTCGAATTCCTGAGGATATTCTCCATATATTTAGATCAAATGATGGGCACATCTATCAGATGCCGTGGAAGGGTAACCCGATAATGATGGAGTATAATGTGAGACTATTCCGTGAAGCGGGTATAACTACTCCACCCAGGACCTATGCGGAATTTATGAATGCAGCCGAGAAAATCACCAAGGATACCGATGGTGATGGCACAATCGATCGGTGGATGGGCATAATAAATGTGAGCCCCGTGTGGTGGCACAGGTTTTTTGACTTTTACGCACTATATATAGCCGCGTCCGGGGGCAAGACTCTTATTGCAGACGGCAAGGTTGACTTTAATAACGAATATGCCATTGGAGTGTTTCGATTTCTACAGGAGGGTTTCGCGAAGGGATATTTTCCAAAGGGTACCCTTCAGGGGAATCAATTTCTTTTGGAGAATATTGCCATCCAATTTTTAGGCCCATGGGATATCGGTTTTCTTGAAAAGCATAAACCTGAGAATTTTGAGTATGATTTTTCACCTCTGCCCGTTCCGGAAAACACCACTGAACCAATCGTTACTTACGGTGACCCCAAGAATATAGTGATATTCAGCACCACAAAACATCCAAGAGAGGCGTGGGAATTTGTTAGGTTCCTTGTCTCAGAGGAGTGTGACCTGCGACTTCTGGAGATATGTTATCAAATACCCTTCAGAAAAGATATGGATAAGGACCCGACATTCAAAGAATACTTTGAGAAGAATCCAAAGGTGCTGCGCTTTGCAAAACAGATAGCATACACAAGAGGAACCGATAATATCCCGCAGTTAAAAGAAATATTTGATGTTATAGCACAGGCATTTGAATACTGCTGTGTTTATGGTAGGAAGACACCAGAAGATGCGATAGAGAACGCTGCAGAAGGATGCCGACGAGTAATAGGAAGATAGGTGGATTTTATGGGAAGGAGTAGACCGGATGAAAATAACAGGGTAGGATACCTGATGGCTTTGCCTTATGTCATTTTTTTTCTCCTATTCATGGCTTACCCTCTCATATTTTCCTTGATCTTGGTTTTCCATAAATGGAATATAATAGCACCAATGAAATGGGTCGGTCTTGGTAATTTTGTGCGGCTCTTCAACGATGCACTCTTCTGGAAATCTCTGGGCAATACCTTTGTCTTCCTTGTTATACACATTCCCCTTCAGATCATAGTCGCATTGGTCATTGCAAACATCCTCAATCAGAAGATAGCAGCAAGAGGTTTCTTCAGGGCATCGTTTTTCTTACCAGTGGTCATATCAGGTGTGGTAGTCACAATACTCTGGCAGCAGCTCTATTCACAAGAGACAGGCCTTTTTAATGCTCTGCTGTCAAGAATGAATCTACATAAAGTTCCATGGCTTACCAGTACCAAATTAGCCATGCCCTCGATCGCGATAATGGCAACATGGAAAAACGTCGGGCTTTATGTTGTTCTATTTCTAACAGGTCTACAGGGTATACCCTTCTCTCTCTATGAAGCAGCAGACCTCGACGGCGCGTCAGGTGTCCAGAAATTCTTCCATATCACCATTCCAATGCTGAATCCTACCATGATAATGGTCCTGATCCTATCAACCCTGGGTGGATTCTCTCTATTCATAGAGCCTTATATTATGACTGGTGGCGGTCCGATGAACAGTACATTATCCTGTGTGCTATATATCTATAAGCAGGCCTTTTACTTCAATCATATGGGTTATGCAGCCGCCCTGGCATTTATGGTAGCCCTTATTATAATGGTAGTTGTTATAATACAGCGCAAGTCGTTTGAAACAGAAGTCTACGCATGAAAAAGGCAATATTCTACATAGTATTATTGATAGTTGCCCTGGCCTTTATCTATCCATTCATCTGGATGGTTTCTGCAAGTCTCAGACCGGAGATCGAGATTTCTGACCTCTCTCCTATCTCGTCCAAATTTTCTATTTCCAATTACAAGGCAGTCTTAGAGAAAATACCAATCGTTCGAGCCTTCTTTAACAGTCTTTTTGTGTCTTGTTCAATAACTCTATCGGTACTGATATTCAGTTCAATGGTGGGTTACGCCCTCTCAAGACTTACCTTTAAGGGAAGAGACACCATGTTTACTATCATCCTCTTCACGATGATGATCCCGTTCCAGATAACTATGATACCACTTTATGTCTTGATGGTCAAGTTCGGCTGGACAGATACCTATGCGGCACTCATCGTTCCCGGTATGATTAGCGCCTTTGGCATTCTACTCTTTAGACAATATTTCAAGGCTATTCCCCAGGCCATAATAGATGCAGCCCGAATAGACGGATGCTCAGATCTCGGGATACTCTTCCGAATTGTCTGGCCCAACTCCATCCCCGCTTTGATAACTGTGGCAATAATCACCTTTATGAACACATGGAATGGAGTCCTCTGGCCATTAATAGTGATTAGAAAGCAAAACATTATGACAATGCCCCAGATGGTGACCCTGTTCGCGGTTGGTGGTCAAGCTGAGCTAATCGGCGTACAGTTAGCCTCGGCAACGATGCTGGCTGCCCCGGTTGTCATAATATATTGTATATTTCAAAGATACTTTATTGCCAGCATGGCCCGTACCGGTCTAAAAGGATAGACTTGAAGACAAAAGAGTCAGTAGAAATCACTTCTAACTTCATTAAATCCTCTCTATACATGAAACAGACGAGAAAAACCTGCTTCAAGAAGAACGGTAAACCCATCTATTTGATGGGCGCCAACTACTGGCCGAGAAAGACGGGACCATTGATGTGGAGAAAATGGGAACCTGAGACCGTGAAAGAAGAACTTCAACAGATGAAGAGCCTGGGAATAAATGTATGCCGTTCCTTCCTCTACTTTCCCGATTTTATGCCCAAACCAGACAGTGTAGATGAAGACATGCTTGAGAGATTTACGGAATTCGTAAATCTGTGCGAAGAAGTTGATATCTGTACAATACCTACATTTTTTGTTGGACATATGTCTGGGGAGGACTGGGATGTCAACTGGAGAAAGGGTAGAAGCTTCTACAAAGACCCCTGGATGCTCGAGCGGGAATTGATGTATGTTCGTAAAGTTGTTGGAAAGGTTTGCGATAGGAAAGCAATCATCGGGTGGTTATTGTCTAATGAAATCCCAAACTACGCGGGTACTGCAGATGCTGGAAGCGTGCTTGACTGGATAAAAACTATCTGTAAGGCAATTCGCGAAATCGATTCCCAACACCCTATTGGCGTTGGTGACGGAGTCTGGGGACGAGAAGTCTATGGTAAAGACACGGGTTTCAGGTTGAGTGAACAGAGAGAAGTGATTGACTTTTTTGGACCTCACATTTATCCTCGCGAGGATGACAGCCTTCGTCACTCATACATTCCCTCTTTTATCATAAAGATGTGCAATTACGGAAGGCCCGTACTTCTGGAGGAATTCGGTTGTTCCAATAGTTTTACCTCTGAAGAGCATCAGGCGGATTACTATCGCACAACCTATAATAGTGCGTTCCTGGCAGGGGCTGTTGGTACACTATGCTGGTGCTATTCAGATTTTGACCTTTCCTATCAAAGGCCATACTCACACCATCCATTCGAGTTACTATTTGGTGTTACAAGGAAAGACGGGTCTGTAAAACCTGCCGGATATGAAATAAAACGATTCAGTAAGATAATGGATAAAATTGACCTATCTGAGATTGATATTGAGGAAAGTAATGCATTTATTATCGTTCCATCCTACTATTCCCTAAATTATTCATATTCTTCTGAAGATAAAGATGCAATCAGAAAGGTTTTACTTCAGTCATATACACTGTCTAAACAGGCACATATAAATGGTGGATTTCTCCCAGAACCTCATCTACCAGAGAATATTGAATCAAGGGAGAGAACAAATATTCTAAAAGAGACAAGATTGTTAATAGCACCGAATGTACAGAAACTTACTGCACCTTTTTGGGATGCAATCTATAGATATGTAGAGAAAGGAGGAATATTTTACTGCTCTTATCACTACGATATGTGGATACACATATTTGAGAGGTTATTTGGTGCAAAACACAATCTGCGATTTGGTCTTGCCGATATGCCCCAGGAACAGGAAATAGAGCTGAAGTTTATCCAAGATTTTTTTGATATATCGAAGAATGGGCGATTTGTCTACCAGGTGAACGGATATTACAAAGATAGGGCATTTTGTCCCGTTACACCCACCACAGCAAAGGTTATCGCAGTGGATAGAGAGGAAAGACCTGCAATCCTCTTAAATTCTATAGGTAAAGGCAGTGTAATCTTCTCAACCTATCCTCTGGAATATTACCTGGCAAATACGAGAGAAGTTTACAAAAAAGATAAGACATACAGGATTTACAGAAGTTTGTGCAAAATGGCGGGAATAATTCCTAAATTTGATTCGCCGAATCCATATATAGAATTAGGTACAATAAAATATAAGAGAAAGACGAGGTTTCTTTTATGGATAATTAACCATAATTGGGAAAGAATGGATGGCTTCATACAAACAGATTTAGACATTAGAAGGGTAACGGAGCTCGAGACAGGAAAATCTATCTATCCCAAAGACCATATTCCATTTGATTTAGAGTCGAAGGAGGTTAAAATATATAATATCGAAATTCAGGGAGGAGAAAATTAAGGCTGCCGTATTCTATAGCCCTGGAAATATACAGATTGAGGAAAGAAGGGTTCGCAAAGTAATGCCGAACGAGGTTTTAATCAAAGTAGAGGCCTGTGGCATATGTGGGACCGATGTACATATTTACGAAGGAACGGCAAATTCAAAACCCCCGGTCATACTTGGACATGAATATACCGGTATCATTGAATATGTAGGTGGAAATGTAACCCTCTTTAAATCGGGAGACAGGGTAGTCGTTGACCCTAACATCTCATGTGGATATTGTGACTATTGTCGACGTGGTCGATCACATCTTTGTGAAAACCTCACTGCCCTTGGTGTACATATAGACGGGGGTTTTGCGGAATATTCAATCGTGCCGGAGAGTCAGTTGTACAGACTACCCGATAATATATCCTTCGAATGGGGTTGTCTTACAGAACCGATTTCCTGTGCAATTCATGGAGTCGAGCTCGCGAGTATAAAAGCTGGAGACACGGTTGTAATTCTCGGAGCGGGTGCTATCGGCCTTATAATAATGCAGTTGGTTCGTCTTTCAGGTGCGAGCAAACTAATAGTTGTTGAGCCAATCAAGGGGAGAAGGGAGATCGCTCGCATGCTGAAAGCAGATATATTAATAGATCCTACCGAAGAAAATGTCAGAGAGATAACGATGAAAAACAGTTATGATGGTGCGGATGTTGTGATGGAATGCGCAGGTAGTCCTCAGACTGCACGATTGGCTCTTGATTTGGTCAGAAGGGGAGGTAGAATAATATTCTTTGGTGTTTGCGACAGGAATGCAAAGATCCATATCAAGCCGCAGGAGATATATTTCAAGGAATTGACTATAAGAGGTAGTTATATCAATCCAAGTACCTTTAGCCGGGCAATTGATCTACTATCACTCAATAAAATAGACTTGAGTAAATTCAAGATAAAAAGGTTTTTGCTCGACGAATTACTAAATGCACTTGAATACCGTAAGAAACAAAAGGCACTGAAAAACATCGTTATCCCCCACATTTGATCTCTAAACTTGAAGGATGGAAAAGGGATCTTTGGACGTCATATGCATGGGTGAGGCCCTAATAGATTTCATCTCAACGAAGAAAGGCGTGCGTTTGGAGGATGCACCCGGATTCTTGAAGGCGGCGGGGGGAGCTCCAGCCAATGTTTCCGTGGGATTGGCAAAACTTGGCAAAAAGGTGGCATTTGTTGGAAAGGTCGGGGATGAGTCCTTTGGTAGATTTTTAGCGAAGACATTGGAAGGCAGTGGTGTGGATATATCAAACCTACTCTTTGATAAAGAATACAATACGCGATTGGCATTTGTATCCTTGAGAGGGGACGGGGAGAGAGATTTCGAATTCTATGGAGAAGAGAGTGCAGATACAAAAATCAAAAAAGAGGAGATTGATATTCCTCTCATTGAAAACACAAAGATAATACATTTTGGTTCCATTTCCCTCATATCAAATCCCAGTAGAGATGCAATTTTGACTGCAGCAAGGATTGCAAAAGCTAAGAATATACTTGTATCCTTCGATCCAAATCTGAGGCTTTCGCTGTGGGAAAGTCCCAATGACGCCAGATTTCAAATAAAGGAAGCGCTCAAATTGGCAGATATAGTAAAAATGGATGCGAAAGAAATGGAATTCATAACCGGTAGTGGAGATCTTAAAACTGGAGGCAAATATACTTTAGAGTATGGAGTTAGCTTGTTGGTAATAACCTTGGGTAAGGATGGATGTTACTTTCTAAATGCTGAAACAGAGGGAAAAGAAAGCGGCTTCGATGTAAAGGCAAGGGATACAACAGGTGCCGGTGATGGATTCGTTGCTGGAATGCTCTCCAAATTGTCAGAGATACATTTTGATAGCCTAACCATAGAAGATCTGCACAGAACCTTTAGATTTGCCAATGCTGTTGGTGCATTGACCGTGACAAGATATGGTGGAATACCAGCCCTACCGTATAAGGATAAGGTCAAAGATTTTTTGGCGCAGCAAAAATAAGAAACATCGATTTTTAAAGGATGGAGAAGAAGAATGAAGAGTTCTATGAAATTATTAGCGAGAAAGTGCTTGAATAGAGTCGGGCTTTCTCTTTTGGTGGGTTTGCTTTTGGAGTGCTCTCCAATTGACAAAGCTGTAGCAACAGGGCAAGCATGGCAAAGAGCTGATATTCCGCATTGGTGAAAATAAGACCGGCATTTAGGCGTGTGTAATATGGCAAAGGTCACCATCGCTATTCCTACTTACTGGACATGGGGAATGGGGAAATCAATTCCATCTGGCGATACTATTTATGATCACCCTACCCCTCTCGATCAGTCTGGCACCTTAGCAAGGCTATTAGAAAGCTTGAAAGTAATCGATTATTCGGACTTCAATATCGTGGTCCTCACGGCTGCTACCAATTCAAGCTTGGTAAAGGCTGCGGCGAGTAAAGTCAATGGGATTATCGAGAGGTTTAACGATAGCTTTCAAATCATGCAGTTTGCTCCACACAATTTGAAAATATTGCGTCAACATCTGAAAAAGTTAGATTTGGGTGATCATATCATACAAATAAGTCTGTGTGGATACCCTAATGTAAGGAATGTACAGCTAATTATAACACATGTTCTGGGATCCGATGTAATGGTGGGGCTTGATGACGACGAAATCGTTACGGATAAGGGCTATCTTAACAAAGCTGTAGAATTCATTGGTAAGGAAAAAGATGGTAATTTTGTGGGAGGGGTAGCTGGTCTCTATCTGGATAGACAAGGGAATTATGAACTTTCAGAGAAAGAGCGAGGTAGAAAGGAGAAGGAAAGTAATCTCTTTATCCGAAAAGAGGTGATCATGGATGATGCCATTTTATCTTTGGAAAGAAATTCAAACAGATTGGTAGAAACTCCTTTTGTCTTTGGAGGAAATATGGTAATTCATCGCAATGTATTTGAGAAGGTCGCCTTTGATCCTTACATCACTCGCGGGGAAGACGTCGATTATCTCATTAATGGGCGTATGTTGGGATGTCATTTCTTCCTGGACAAAGATTTGCAAATCGTTCATCTGCCACCAAAGCCGACACCATGTACTGACTATTTTAAGCTCAAACAGGATGTAATAAGATTTATTTATGAAAGATATAAGCTTAGCATCGCCAAGGCATATCTGGGATTTAAAGCTATTGCTCCTGAAGAATTAGATCCTTATCCAGGATGCTTCTTAAGGAAAAATGTTGAGAATCATGCATTAGAAGCGCTTAATTGGGTGCGTCCTGGAGATATAGGGGAAACCCTATCACTTGAGGAATTTGTAGCTGCTGCTAACCAATATGCGCAACAGGTTTCGCACAAATATTTTCGATTCCAAAAAGAATGGGGCAAAATAATGAAAATTATTGAAAGAGATACAGGTATCCGGAAGTACCTGATGAGTCTTATGCTGAGCTGAGTAGTATGCAAACATTTGGAGGTCATAAGACAATGCAAGATAAGATATTGATTCAAAAGGCAATAACAGTATTAAGGGAGAATGATATTGATGGAAGATCGACCAAGGCTTCACCGGGGCTTTATCCTCATCAGTGGCTTTGGGACTCCTGTTTTATCGCCATTGGATATAGGTATTTTGATATCAACAGGGCAATGGATGAAATACGGGGATTATTGGAGGGTCAATGGACAAATGGAATGATTCCACATATCAAATTTAATGAGAAAGAGAGTGGAGGACATCCTCGTGAAATATGGGGGACAAGAAAGGTGCCCAAGTGTAAAGATATAGAGACATCGGGAATTTCTCAACCACCAATGATAGCTATTGCTGTCTGGGAAATTTACAAAAAGAATAAGGATAAAGAATTTCTCGAAGAAGTATTCCCTATGATTGGAAAATATCACCGATATATCAAAGAATTTAGGGGATTAGACAGGAGTGGCTTATCTTGTATTATACATCCATGGGAGAGCGGATTGGATAATTCTCCAAGGTGGGATAACATCTTAGACAGTATTAGATTGACTGATACACCTGAATCAAAAAGAGCTGATACAGCCTTTATCCCTATAGAGCAAAGACCAACTGACCAGCAATATAATAAATACTGGTATTTGGTGAGTCTATTTGTAGGTAGTAATTATGATATAACACAAATCTTCAAGAACGACCCTTTTATTGTTGAGGCTATTCTTTTTAACAGTGTATGGTGTGAGGCAAATCGCTGCCTGAGTAAAATTGCAGAAGAGATTGGCGAAGAAAACAAAATATTCGAAGAATGGGCTGAGCAGACAAAGAATTCAATTAATGAAAATCTTTATGATGAAAAGGATGGGTTATATTACGATTTCGATGTCAAAAATGGAGTTTTAATAAAAGAACAAACTTCAGCTTCTTTTTTACCTCTGTTTGCCAATGTACCGAATCAAGAAATAGCTCAAAAAATAGTTGAGCAATATATAAGAAATTCAGAGAAATATTGGCTAAATTATCCTTTGCCTACAGTGAGTGCTGATTCTTTGAAGTTTAATCCAAAGAGATACTGGCGTGGTCCGGTCTGGATTAATATGAATTGGTTTGTCGCTAAAGGGTTAGAGAATTATGGATTCAAAAGTTATGCTGACTATATTAAGGAGAAAACCGTTGAATTGATGAATAAAAGCGGATTCAGGGAATATTTTAACCCCTATACAGGCGAGGGATACGGTGCAGATAATTTTAGTTGGAGCGCGGCTCTAACATTGGATATAATGTGTAAATAATCGGGAGGGTGACTGAAGACTGAACTTAAGATACTGCCCTTTTTTATCATACTGGGACTATTGGTAGAGCAATCTCTTGCAGGTCAGTCGAACGACCTTAAGAAAGATAGTGTTGATAGCCTATTAAATTCAACGGCTCAGCATTTAGGTAGTGATTTTCACTTAATAAATCTAAAACACTTAGATTTTCTGAATGAATTCATCGAGATAGACGGGATTCCCATGATGATAATCCATATCTACTCCGAATATCCTGACTATGGGTGGGTCGACGCTTCAGAAGAAGGTATATCTTGCGTCGACGATGTAAGTAGAGCAGCTGTACTCTATCTCAGACATTACGAGATGAGTGGAGATAGTGTATCATTAGAAAAGGCGAGAAGAGGGCTTAACTTTGTGATGTATATGGAGCAAGAAGACGGTGAGTTCTATAACTTTATCAGAAGTGATTATTCCATAAATACAGAGGGGAGGACGAGCAAAAAATCATTCAATTTTTGGGCTGTACGAGGACTACGAGCGTTATGCTATGGGTACAAGGTCTTCAGCAAAATTGATACTTCCTACGCAAAGGAACT
>JGI24025J20009_10001125_pt1 | contig 20435 bp, 16 predicted proteins | sample Cruoilmetagenom3_FD_20009 | JGI IMG/M metagenome (IMG submission 20009) | reverse complement strand
TCTATGTTGATGGAACAATTGGTGCTGGTGGGCATGCTGAAGGTATCCTGAACAACTCAGCACCAAAAGGCAGGCTTCTCGGTCTGGACCTGGATCCAGAAGCCCTTGCGATCGCCCGCAAACGTCTTCTCCTTTTCGAAGACCGCACTGTCCTTCGCCAGGCATCCTACAAAATGACACCCGAGATTCTACAAGAACTCGGATGGCTCCCTGTACATGGGATCCTGTTGGACCTGGGTGTCTCCTCCATGCAGCTGAACCAGCCTGAACGTGGGTTCTCATTCATGGCAAAAGGTCCACTGGATATGCGTTTCAACCAGGCAAATAGACCAAACGCCGCTGAGATCGTCAACACACTCAGTGAGGCAGCACTTTCAGAAATCATTTGGAAGTTTGGTGAAGAGCGTTATGCCCGGAAAATCGCTCATGCGATTGTATCTTCCAGGCCAATTAATGACACCAAAACCTTAGCAGTGGTGATCCAAAAGGCAGTTCCGAGACATCCCTCTCGCATTCATCCTGCCACCAGAACATTTCAAGCAATTAGGATAACCACGAACAAAGAGCTCGAAACGCTTGCTGCTGCGCTGCCGAAATTGGTCAAAATACTTGCTCCTGGCGGGAGGATCGCAGTGATCAGCTTTCACTCATTGGAAGATCGAATGATCAAACAGTTCTTCAGAATGGAAAGTCAGGACTGCATCTGTCCACCGGAGCAACCGATTTGCACTTGTAATCATAAAGCATCATTAAATGTGCTCACAAAAAAACCTATCACTGCTGCACAAAATGAAATTGATGCTAATCCAAGAGCTCGCAGTGCAAAACTACGTATCGCTCAAAAGCTTGGGAAGGCATAGAAATTGCTAGGTCAATGTTATGAAGAAAAGTCCATTACAAGCATATAAACAAGCACCATGGCGAATCCAACTTCAATGGATTGGTTTGTTTTTGCTTGGGTTGGTTCTTGTAGCATCAATTACAGGTGTTTACCTGAGTATCAGTGCCCAGGCTGCAGCCACTGGTCGGAAGATCCAATTCATTGAGAATGACATCGATGAGATATCAAATGAAATCGCAGTTCTGACCACAAATCTTGCATCTGACAGATCCACAGAAAATATGCTCTCCAGAGCAAAGAATCTTGGTTTTAAACTAATGAACACCAACGAAGCGAAATACCTGGAAATCCCAGGCTACGATCCTGATACTGATTTGGAACTTGCCCCACCCAGGGTCAATATAATCGCAGAATCCCCCATCATCAAGAGCGATTATAAATCTTCGATTTGGGATTGGTTTGTGAAACAATTCTGGTATATCTCGGATAACACAATATCTTCAGAAGGTGATCACGCGCCATGAAATCACAGCCTTACATCCGTTATGTCATTATCACAATCATTTTCCTCTTGTTTGGGCTGGCGATAATCGTGCAGTTGGTCAGGATCAACTATACAACTTATGCAAAAGAATTGCTCGCAAAATCAGAAGATTATTTAGGCGTCAATAAGACAATCTATCCTGCTCGTGGAACAATATATGACCGATCTGGAAATATCCTCGCCACAAATCAGATCGGGTATGAACTAGGTATTGATCTGAAAGATGTAAACGATCCCGAATCAATTGCTTTTGCCACCGCAAACCTTCTGGAAGACCTGGACTATGTTGACATATTCGAGATTGCCAACACGGAACAACATGATGTGGAAAACCGCTATTATACGATTTCGAGCTATGTCAGTGAAGGAACGATCCTTGAGTTGGAGAGATTAGAGGAAGCTTATGCTTTACGCAGAGGGGAAACCAAATCCACAAAACCCAATTTAGATGGGTTGGTATGGACACCTATGCAGCAGCGATCATATCCTGAAGGAACACTGGCAGCTAATGTTTTGGGATTTTATAACTATTTTTCCCGTAAAACGGCACAAGGAGTTTACGGCATAGAAGAGGCATATAACCGGCTTCTAACTGGAAAACCTAAAACTATCTATGTGCCCAATGATCCTTACCTTGTTGAAGAATTACCAGAAATTAACCCGGGGGCCAGTCTGGTGCTCACCATCGATCGCGAAATTCAAAAGATGCTGGAAGATACCCTGGCTGAAGCAATTGACTGGTCTGGTGCCGAAGGGGGCACAATCATCGTTGCTGATCCTGAGACAGGAGAAATCCTCGGGATGGCCAGCACACCTTTCTTTGATCCCAATGCCTATTGGGAATACGAAGAAACATTCCCGGGGATCACCCCCTATAACCGGGCTGTTGGTTCAACCTATGAACCGGGTTCAGTATTCAAAATTATCACCATGGCAGCAGCACTCGACAGTGGTGTTGTTACACCTGAAACAACTTATGTTGATGCAACAGGTGTTTATTGGGTTTCGAACACCTGGCCGATCTATAATTGGGATGGTGGCGCATGGGGGGAACAAACGATGACGGGTTGTATGCAATATTCATTGAATGTTTGCCTGGCTCATGTAGCCATTGATCTTCTTGAAGAGGACCTCTTCTATGACTATGTACAAGCCTTTGGTTTTGGCAGAAGTACCGGTATAGATTTAGCCAGTGAAGCAAACTATCCCCTCCGATTGCCTGATAACAACCAGTGGGTGGTCATGGATCTGGCAACCAACTCATTTGGGCAAGGCATCGCTGTCACGCCAATCCAAATGGTAGCAGCGGTCTCTGCTGTTGCAAATGAAGGGAAAATGATGCTGCCGCATGTGGTTAGAAGTGTTGTCGATCAAGGGCAGCAGTACAATGTCAACACCCAGGTTGTCAATACGCCCATATCAGCAGAAACTTCAGAGACATTAACACAAATGCTCACCTATACTTTGGAAGAGGAAGCATCTGATGCCCTGGTTGAGGGTTACAGTGTTGCTGGTAAAACAGGCACAGGAGACATCCCTACTGAATTTGGCTATACAAGCGAATTGACCAATGCGTCTTTCGTGGGATGGGGCCCTTCAGATGACCCCAAATTCGTCGTATATGTCTGGATTGAGAAACCAACCATCTCTAAGTGGGGTTCGGTTGTGGCAGCACCAGTATTCCATGATGTTGTCGAACAGCTGGTTGTATTAATGAAGATCCCACCAGATGACATTCGAATGGGTTTAACGAATGAGTGAAAGGAAATTTGTGTTAACCCTTAAAGACACCGTATCAGCCTTGACAGATCATCAAATCACACCGCCTGATCTTCCCATCAGCAGTGTGGTGATCGATTCTCGTCAGGCAGCGGAAGGCAGCTTGTTTGCTGCTCTCCCCGGTGAACAGGTCAATGGTCATGATTATGTGCAAGCCGCCTTTGACCAAGGGGCAAATTTCGCTTTCATTGATCAAGAAATGCCGGGATCCTTCCAAACCATTGATCTGCGTAAGGGCCACACCATTCCAGATGAAATTTCACTCTCTACACCTATCTGCTTACGGGTCGAAAATTCTCTTTCTGCACTCCAGAGCCTGGCAGCCTATTGGCGCAAAAAGCATGCTGTCCGTACTATTGGTATCACAGGCAGCGTTGGTAAAACCACTACCAAAGAATTAACTGCGGAGCTTCTCTCACAAAAATATTCCGTATTAAAAAATCCCGGCAATCTCAACAATGAGATCGGGTTACCCCTGACACTCTTAAAACTCAAACCTGAGCATGAGTATGCTGTGCTTGAAATGGGTTTTTATATTCCCGGTGAGATCCAGGACTTATGTGATATCGCCCTGCCAGATGTCGGCGTGGTCACCAACATCGGCACAGTGCATGCAGAACGGGCTGGTTCAAAAGAGATGATCGCTCAAGGCAAAGCGGAATTAGTTCAATCACTTCCCCCGAGTCCGGAAGGCATCGCCATACTGAACATGGATGACCCCTGGGTGAGATGGATGTTCGATAAAACGCAGGCGCAAATCTTTTCCTACGGGATCAGTGAGAAAGCAGACCTGACTGCAAGTGAGATCAAAACCCACGGTCTGGACGGAATTTCATGCACTATAAATTTCCAGGGTGAACCACATCACATCCATTCACCTTTGCTGGGAAGATTTTCTGTATATACCATCCTCCGTGCAGTCATGGTTGCTCTTGTAGAAGGTGTTGACTGGAAAAGGATTGAAGTTGGCCTCGCTGCCGCTCAGGTCGATCTTAGGATGCGTCAAATAAAATTACCAAACGGTGTCACAATTCTGGACGACACATATAATGCTTCTCCAGCATCGACCAATGCTGCACTTGAGCTTCTAAAACAATTGAATGGACGAAGGGTGGCGATTTTAGGGGATATGCTCGAATTAGGACCTTATGAAGAAGAAGGGCATCAGTCCGTTGGGTCCCTGAGTGCCTCCGCAGCTGATGTTTTGGTGTTGGTCGGCCAAAATTCAAAGATAACCGCAGAAGCCGCCATCAATAATGGTTTTTCCAAAGACCAGTTATTATGGTTTCCAAATTCACAGCAAGCTGCCAGGCCTGCAGCTGATATCATCCGTAAGGGTGATGTCGTTCTTATCAAAGGCTCAAACAGCATGCGTATGGATAGGATCAAATCTGCGATTGAGGAGATGGTTTGATGGAAAACAATGCTGTCGCCATCGCGATCAGTGGTCTCAGTTTTATGATGACCGTCATCTGGGGAGATCCGCTAATTCGCTTGTTAAAAACCTGGCGGATTGGGAAGATCATTCGCGAAGACGGGCCGGATCAACATACGGTAAAAATGGGCACTCCAACAATGGGCGGCATCATGATTCTGATCCCAATAACCTTGTTGACACTCCTCTTCAATGCTGTTTCCATCCTGGGTTTTAATTTCCTGGGACGATCAGTCCTTTTACCTTTGATCACAATGTGGGCATTTGCGGTATTAGGTGCAATCGATGACTGGGAAGGCATACGTGGCGCTCGAAGAGGATTGGGGATGCGAGCCATAACGAAGTTCGCCATCCAGGTCGCCCTTGCCATAGCAATCGCTTTTGCCCTGCGCGATATCCTACTGGTCCCACAATTGATTTGGTTTACCGCTGAAGAAACACTCAACCTGGGTCCTTTTTATGTACCCATCGCGGTTTTCATCATCGTTGGAATGTCCAACGCAGTGAATTTCACGGACGGTTTGGATGGTCTGGCGGGGTTGATATCTGCCACGGCCTTCGCGGCTTTTGGATTCGTAGCAGTGCTCGAAGGACAGGATTTCTTAGCTCGATTTTGTTTTTCCCTTGTCGGAGCTCTGTTCGGTTTTCTATGGTTCAATGTTCATCCAGCCAGCCTTTTTATGGGAGATACAGGGTCCTTATCCCTGGGAGCAACCCTGGCTGTGGTCGCCTTGATGACAGGCCAGTGGCTGCTTCTTCCTCTTATCGCAGTCATCCCTGTCAGTGAAGTGCTGAGTGTGGTCATCCAGGTTCTTTATTTTAAGATCACGAAGGGTAAAAGGTTCTTCAAGATGGCCCCTCTTCATCACCATTTTGAACTAATTGGATGGAGTGAAACACAGGTCGTACAGCGTTTTTGGTTGGTAAGTTTGGTTTTCACGATGTTAGGCATTGCCTTGGTATTGGTTTAGTAAATTATGAACAACTGGGAAGGAAAGAAAGTGGTTATGATCGGTGCCGCCCGACAAGGGGCAGCCCTCTCACGCTACCTGGCTGAAAAGGGGGCAGATGTGGTTCTCAACGATCACCGCTCCGAAGAAGCACTTGCGGATGTTCGCGAAGAACTCTCCGATCTCAATCTAACCTGGGTGACAGGATCCCATCCGATTGAAATTTTGGATGGTACTGACCTGGTGTGCCTTTCCGGCGGTGTACCATTGGATCTGCCAATAATCCAAGAAGCTATCAAACACAATATTCCAATCTCTAATGACTCGCAGATCTTCCTGGATCATGCGCCATGTCGTGTGATAGGCATCACCGGATCAGCCGGGAAAACGACCACGACTTCCTTGGTCGGTGAAATTGCAAAATATCATTTCAAGCTCAAAAAACCCAACCATACAGTTTGGGTAGGAGGTAATATCGGTACTCCCTTAATAATGGATCTGGATAAAATGCAGGAAGATGACCTCGCTGTCATGGAGCTCTCCAGTTTCCAACTTGAAATTATGACCACATCGCCCCAAATTGCCACCATCCTGAACCTTACACCCAATCATTTNGATCGGCATGGCTCCNTGTCCGAATACATTTCAGCCAAAGCTCANATTCTGACCCATCAATCCCCAAAGGACATAGCCGTGCTGAATCGNGATGATCCGAAAGTGCGTGAGTTGTATCCTGAGGTCAATGGTCGGAAAATCACTTTTGGGTTTAATCCTCCCATTGATAAACAGGATTCAACCTACATTAAACGAGACAAACTGTATCTGCAAGCTGATGGACAGACAGCAAAAATCATAAGTACGGACTTCATCAACTTGCGAGGAATGCATAATCTTTACAATGCCCTGGCTGCAGTTGCCATATCAGCTTCAGCATCCCTTTCAATCCAGGCAATCTATGAAGGAATCATCGCATTCAAAGGTGTCCCTCACAGACTTGAATTTGTGCGCTCTTGGGGCGGCGCAGATTGGTTTAATGACTCAATCGCAACGGCACCAGAACGCGCCATTGCAGCACTCGAATCCTTCGATGAACCGATTGTTCTATTAGCTGGTGGACGAGACAAGAACCTCTCATGGACCAGCCTTGGTGAAGAGATCCGTCAGAAGGTAGATCATTTGATCCTTTTTGGAGAAGTTGCTGACCTGATCCAGGATACTGTTGGGGTGGTCAGGCCAAACTTGCGTCCTCATACAATTGATCGGTGTAAAAACCTTGAGGAATCCATCAAAATCGCAGCTGAACGGGTTGCGCCAGGTGATGTTGTGCTTCTCTCCCCTGGTGGGACAAGCTTCGATGAATTCAAAGATTTTGAAGAACGAGGAAAGCGATTTAAACAATGGGTGAAGGAACTTTCGTAACCAAACGAAAAGAAAAATTCAGTAAGACACGCTCTCTTCAGCTGCCTTTCGATGTGCCAATGCTTCTGATCGTGATTGTTTTGCTGGTCTTCGGGCTTCTCATGGTCTATTCTGCCAGTTGGGATTATTCGATTGCCATGGGGAAAGTGCCCACGTACATCTTTGGTCGTCAGATCCTATGGGTCCTCATTGGGATTGTTGCCGCGGTGATAGCAAGCCTGATCAATTATCACCTCTACCAAAAAATACTCATTCCTATGTGGTTTGGGACACTTCTATTATTGTTAGCTGTTTTGATCGTTAATGAACAAAGGGGGACCGAGGTTACTCGCATGCTTATCGGTGGTTCTATTCAACCATCAGAGCTGGCAAAAGCCGTTATTATTATTTATTTGTCCTTCTGGCTGTTTCGTCGGCTGGATTCGATCAATAATGTTCAGATAGCATATCTCCCCCTGGTCATTATCCTGGGGATCACATTCGGGTTGATTTTGCTTCAGCCTGACCTCAGTGCGGCATTGACGGTTTTGCTTCTGGGAGTGATCTTATTCTTCCTGGCAGGTGGTGATTGGAAAGTTACCTTGCTTGTTGTGGTCCTGGCCGTATTGGTCGGCTTGCCCCTGATGTATCTCTATCCAACCGGTCGGGATCGCATCAGCTCATATTTAACAAGTTTGAACAACCCACTTGAAAGCAGTTACCACATCCAGCGCAGCTTGGAAGCGATTGTAAAGGGTGGTTGGTTTGGTGTGGGAATAGGACAGGCAGACACAAAATTTACTGGCTTACCGCTTGCGCCAACTGACAGCATCTTTGCAGTCTTAGTGGAGGAGACCGGAATCATTGGCGGTGTATTTGTCACAATTCTTTACACCCTCCTGGTTTGGCGAGGCCTGGTTATCGCCAGAAACGCACCTGATAAATTAGGATCATTGCTCGCATTCGGGTTGACAGCCTGGATTGGTATTGAAGCCATGATGAATATGGCTGTCATTGTTGGCTTGCTTCCCTTCACAGGGAATGCCCTACCTTTTATCAGTGCGGGTGGCTCAAGCCTGGTTGTAACGTTAACATCTATCGGTATCATTATGAATATTTCGAGGATGTCGATCAAGCATAAATCTTCAGAAAGGAGTCCAAAGCATGCGGTTGTTGATCTGCGCAGGCGGAACGGGCGGGGGAGTGTATCCCGCAATAACCGTTCTTGAATCCCTTAAGTTGAACCTAAGCTCAGTTCTATGGGTCGGCATCCGCGGCGGCATGGAGAAGGCTTTGGTCACAAGAAAAGAGATCCCTTATACATCCATACCCGCAGCAGGTGTACATGGTGTCGGCATTCTCAAGCTGCCAGGAAACCTTTTGAAACTGTTCAAAGGCTTTTTTGCCTCACTAAAAATATTACGTGATTTTCAACCTGATGTATTATTGTTCACCGGTGGTTATGTAGCTTTCCCAATGGCAGTGGCTGCCATCCGGAAACCCTCTTTACTTTACGTGCCAGACATCGAGCCAGGCTTATCACTCAAATCTCTAGCCAGGTTTGCCGACTCGATCGCCCTTACAACGGAGACATCAATGTCTTATTTTTCAAATAAATCCAAGCTCACGGTTACAGGTTACCCTGCAAGACCAGGATTACGGGACTGGACGAGGGAGGCAGCTTTTGATTATTTTGATTTTGATCCATCCATTCCTACATTGGCTGTAGCTGGAGGCAGCAAAGGGGCACGTTCAATAAATACAGCATTAATGAAAATCCTTCCAGAATTATTAAAGGAAATACAGGTCATTCATCTCAGTGGACATCTGGATTGGGAGAAAATTGACGCTGGTGCAAAGAAATTATCCCCGGAACAATCTCAGCGCTATCAAGCATTTCCATTTTTACATGAAATTGGTGCTGTCTTTGCAGCAGCAGATTTGATTGTTTCAAGGGCTGGCGCATCCATCCTCGGCGAATATCCCCTTTTTGGGCTGCCAGCTATCCTCGTGCCTTATCCTTTTGCCTGGCGGTATCAAAAAGTGAATGCCATGTATCTCGTTGAGAGGGGTGCAGCAGAATTGCTGCACGATGAGGACCTTGAAAATCATCTCCTTACCCGGATACAAGCCCTGATTAACAACCGAAATGAATTGTCCCGCATGAGCAAGGCAATGGCAGACCTTAAAACGCCAAATGCGGCTGAGAAAATTGCTGAACTTTTGCACGAGATGGCTGGAATACCCCAAGGAGGTGTAACAGTATGATAAGTTTATCTGTTCTCTTCTGGATGTATGTTGTTCTATTTGCAATGATCGGTGCGATGCGTGGATGGGCAAAAGAGATCCTGGTTACTGCAGGAGTGATTGTAGCAATTTTTGTGGTTACTGTCATTGAAAAATTCATTCCCTTTACACGTGATGCGCTCACACCTGGAACTTCCTTTACTGTGAGAATTTCGGTTCTGGCTTTGATGACTTTCTTTGGTTACCAGGGGCCAAACCTGCCGCGCGTGATCGATAGTGGAAAATTCGTTCGAGACCGCTTCCAGGATGTCTTGTTAGGTGCTTTCCTGGGTGCGATCAATGGATACATGATCTTTGGTACAGCCTGGTTTTATCTGATCGAAGCAGATTATCCATTTGATTGGATTACTGCTCCTGATTCGTTAACAGAGGCCGGGAAGAATGCAGTCCAACTGGTTGAACTCCTTCCGCCCCAATGGTTGTGCCCTCCTGCGATTTACATTGCTATTGCACTTGCCTTCGTCTTTATCTTGGTGGTGTTTATCTAATGAAACACATTCATTTTATCGGGATTGGTGGTACTGGGCTTTCTGCCATTGCCCGCGTGCTTCTTGAAAGAGGGTACACGGTCAGCGGTTCTGACCGTGAGGCTTCGCCTTTGTTTAATGCAATCTCGAAAGCTGGTGCCCTAACCTTCCTTGGACACGCTGCTGAACAAATCAACGGGGCAGAACTTGTTATCCGTTCTTCTGCGATACCAGAAGATAACCCAGAAGTCACAGCAGCAAGAGCTTTGGGTATTCCAGTACTGAAGCGTTCAGATTTCATGGAAGAATTGACCAGGCATAAAAAAACACTTGCCGTTGCTGGAACACACGGGAAGACCACGACGACTGCAATGCTGGTTTGGATATTGGACCAATTAAATTTAGAGCCAAGTTTTATCCTTGGCGGTTTGGTCAATCAGCTCAATTGCAATGCCCAAGCCGGCTCAGGACCCTATTTTGTGATCGAAGCAGATGAGTATGACAGAATGTTCCTCGGTCTTTCACCAAAGATTGCGGTGATCACAAACATTGAACATGACCACCCTGACTGCTTTCCAACACCAGTGATATATCAAGATGCGTTCAAAGCATTCCTCAAGAAAGTTCGTCCTGATGGATGTGCCTTGATCTGCTGCGATGATCCTGGCGCAAGACGCTTAATGGAAGAGATGATCTCAGAAGATATCAAGCTCTGGGGATACGGTTCACATACAGAAACAAATTATCAGGCAAAGGATATTGTTTATACCAATGGTACACCAGGATTTAAATTCGTTCACCGAAGCACGCCTACAGAAGTACAGGTTTTAGGAAACGTTTCACTCAATGTTCCAGGAGAGCATAATATTCTCAATGCAATAGCTGCACTGGGTGTGATCCACCAATTAGGCTTGCCGATGAATGATGCCATTGCTGCTATCAGTACTTTCAGCGGTACTGGGCGTCGTTTTGAGGTTCTTGGGGAAGCTCAGGGCACAGTCATCATTGACGATTATGGGCACCACCCTACTGAGATCGCAGCAACGCTTCAAGCAGCACGTTCTCGCTACCCGGACCGCAGAATTTGGGCAATCTGGCAGCCGCATACTTTTTCCAGAACCCAATTGCTCGAGGAAGCTTTCATCTCGGCGCTTAATTTTGCAGATAAAGTGATCGTGCTGGCGATTTATGCGGCCAGGGAAGAAAATCCTGGTTATTCAGCTGAAACCATAGCCAATACACTTCCAATAGGTAAAGCAAAATATATTCAAAAATTCAGCAAAGCGATCACATATTTGCTTGATAACCTTCAACCCGATGATGTCGCCATCGTTTTCTCTGCAGGCGATGCGATCAAAATTAGCAGAGCTGTATTAAATCGTTTGCTTCAAAGGGAAGCAATGTCCAAGAGGAATGTGTCATCCAATGCATAAGATACTGCTGAAACCACTTAGAGAAGCTTTTGGGACCAAGCTGCAAGAAAATGTCACTATGGCAAATTACACGACTGCCCATGTGGGTGGACATGCAGCTGCTTTGGTTTCCATTCATTCCCTGGATGAGCTAATTTCAGCGGCCAGGACTCTCTGGAACCTTTCAGTCCCATTCAGGATTCTGGGAAGTGGCTCCAATCTCCTGGTAAGTGACCAGGATTTGGATTGCGTGGTTCTCCATAACCGGGCACATAATGTCAAGATTGACACAAAATCAGATGTCCCCACAATCAATGCAGAATCAGGTGCTATCCTAGGAACCGTTGCCAGGCAATCTGCTCTGAGAGGATTAAGCGGTATGGAATGGGCAGCAACGGTACCAGGAACGGTAGGGGGCGCAGTTTATGGAAACGCCGGTGCACATGGAAGTAATATCCAGCAAAGCTTGAAGATGGCAAAAATCTTGCACGAAACTAGGGGAATAGAGGATTGGCCAGTTCAAGAATTGGCTTATCAGTACCGAAGCAGTGCTCTAAAACGAGAACGACTGCCTGTCGTCATTCTGTCTGCAACCATCAATGTCGCAAGGACAAGCCGTGAAGAGGCATGGGAGAAGATCAAAACATACCAGGCTCACCGGAAGGAAACTCAACCACCCGGTGCTTCGGTAGGATCGATCTTCAAAAACCCGGAAGGCGACTACGCTGGACGATTGATTGAAGCTGCAGGTCTTAAAGGGCAACGAGTTGGGCAAGCTGTGATCAGCCCAATCCATGCTAATTTCATCATCAATCTTGAAGGCGCAAGAGCTCAGGATTTCTACGACCTGATAAGACTCGCCCAGAATGCGGTTAAAGAGAAATTTGGGGTTCTGCTTGAACCTGAGATTGAGTTAATTGGTGATTTTAATTTATGAATGAAAAGTTGAAGTTAGGCATCCTTTACGGTGGACGTTCCGGTGAGCATGAAGTCTCATTGATGTCAGCGCGATCTGTTTTATCCGTCATCAATCGTGATAAATTTGACATCACTGAGATTGGAATAACGCGTCAGGGTCAATGGTTTGTTGGTGAAAATCTTTGGACCATGTTAAAAAATGAGAATTATGAAAACCTCTCCCACGTAATTTTGCATCCGACACCTGAGAATCCAGCAATCTACACCATCAAAGATGGCAAATTGCATCCATATGTAACCCTGGATGTGGTTTTCCCCATCATGCACGGCACATATAGTGAGGACGGCACCCTGCAAGGTTTGTTGGAACTGGCAGATATTGCTTATGTAGGCGCTGGGGTCTTAGGATCTTCCGTTTGCATGGACAAGGGTTTATTCAAAGCTGTAATGATTTCTAACAACATTCCCACCTTGCCATTTACGGTTTTTAACCGGAAAGAGATATTAGAAAATCCAGAAAAGTGTCTGAAAGCTGCTGAGGCGATCGCCGCTTACCCGCTCTTCACGAAACCAGCTAATCTTGGTTCATCTGTAGGTATCAGCAAGTGCAGCGGTCCAAGTGATCTGCTGGAAGGACTAATGCAGGCAGCACTTTTTGATCGCCGAATTGTAGTTGAAAAAGGTGTGCAAAACGCAAGAGAAATTGAAGTGAGTATTCTGGGAAACGAAAACCCATCAGCTTCAATCCCTGGCGAGGTCATACCCAAGGATGTTTTCTATACGTATTCAGAAAAGTACATCAATGACACGGCTGACCTCGTTATTCCTGCCGGTTTAACTGAAAAAAGAGTCAGAGAAATTCAAGCACTTGCCATTCAAGCATATAAAGCAACGGATTGCGCAGGCTTAGCAAGAGTGGATTTTCTAATTGATAGGAAGAGTGATGCACTTTATCTCAATGAGATTAACACGATTCCTGGATTTACCAAGATCAGTATGTACCCTAAACTTTGGGAAGCATCGGGTCTTTCTTATACAGACCTGATTGAAGAGCTGATTAACCTGGCTTTGGCCAGGAAGAACCAACGTGATGACACAGAAAGAGAGTTTCGTTTTTAATATGGTAAACCGCCATTCCAATGAGAAGAGTCGGGCACAAAAACTTCGTGACCGCAGGCAGCAAAGCCACAGTAAAAACATAAAACCAACTTACATGGTGAATGCCACGCGTAAGAGAAGCAAATACAATGTGCCTGTTACACGTCGAAAGGTCTCATCGACTCCGGTAATCAATCGTAAAAAAAATAAAGTTCGTGTACCACTCAAAGCAAAGGGCGCCGAACTGCAATTACCCGCTTTCCCACAATTAAATCTCGGTTGGCGTCTCATTTCAGGTGCAATCTTCGTAATATCTTTATTTGTGGTGATCAGCTTCTCAAGTCTTTCTGCCTTTGAAGTTAGTGCAATCAACCTCAAAGGTTCGCAGAGACTGACCACTGATGCCATTCTCTCTCAAGTGCACGTGATAGGGCTTCCCATCATTGAGGTTCAACCTGAGCAATTAACGACACAACTCACTCAGAACTTCCCCAGCTTGACAAGTGTGAGTATTTCAACCGGATTACCTGCCTCAGTCACCATCAGGGTTGCAGAACGCGAGCCGCTCATTCTTTGGCAGCAAGACAACTCCTCTTACTGGATTGACTCCGAGGGTGTGATGTTCCCCATCAGGGGTGAAGCAGAGGTTTCCCTATCAGTGGTCGCCAACAGCGATCCACCTGAGGCATCAATAAAAGCTGCTGATACTGAGATAGAAGATATTAATGAACCCATGATCCCAATGGTTGATGAGCCTACCTTCCCCAGAACAACACCAGAATTTGTCCAGGGCGTGTTGTCTATAAGCGATTATGTGCCTGAAGGCAGTTATTTAAAATACGATCCCCAATTTGGATTGGGATGGCAAGATCCCAACGGTTGGTTGGTATATTTTGGAAAAGACATTACTAACATAGACATCAAACTTGCTGAATATCAAATGATCATCGCGGAGATGAAAAGGGAAAACATCTCACCTGCACTGATTAGTCTCGAATTTCTTCATGCACCATTTTATCGACTGGAGTAGTGATTATGGACGAACCAATTATCGTCGGTATCGATATCGGAACAAGCAAAATATGCACATTAGTCGCCAGGGTTGAGGACACCAATAACCTGCGTATCCTTGGTGTGGGCATTGAACCATCTCTTGGACTCAGAAAGGGCACAGTTGTAGATCTAAATGCTGCTGCCTCCGCTGTTTCGCGGTCAGTTGAAAAAGCTGAGCGTACCTCTGGGTTTGAAATAAACGCCGCCTTGGTCAGCCTGGCAGGATCACATGTCTCTTCAGTCAACAGCCGTGGTGCTGTAGGGATTACCGGTGGCGTCGTTGATATGGAAGATATCGATCGTGCACTGGACGCTGCACAGGTTGTGGCGATTCCTCATAATCGTGAAATCATCCATGTCATCCAGCGCGGTTTCAGTATTGACAATCAAGACGGCATCCAGACCCCTGTAGGAATGCATGGCTATCGATTGGAAGCCGAAGCCCATATCATCACAGCCTTATCCTCAACTGTAGAGAATCTTCGCCAATGTGTCGAAGCTTCCGGTATTGAAGTCTCTCAATTTGTCTTAAACCCACTTGCTTCAGGAGAAATTGTCCTCTCAGAGACAGAACGACAGATAGGCGTTGCAGTTGTGGATGTTGGCGGTGGAACAACCGATATGGCTATCTACATTGATGGCGATGTTTGGCATACCATGGTGCTTGCCGTTGGTGGAAACCATGTAACATCTGACATTGCACATGGTTTACGTCTACCAATCTCGCAAGCCGAAGAGATAAAACTAAAATTTGGCCATGCTTTGCAATCAGCTGTTAATCCTGAAGAACAATTCACAGTACACAGTTTTGGAGAGGATGCCCCGACAAGAATCAATCGGGTTGACCTGGCAAATATCATTGAAGCGCGTATGGAAGAGATTTTTTACCTTGTTTTGCAGGAAATCAGACGATCAGGATATGATGGCCTTCTCCCAGCAGGGTTAATTCTCACTGGTGGATCAAGCCAATTACCCGGTTGTCGTCAATTAGCATCCCAGGTCATGGGATTGCCTGCCCGTATTGCAAAACCTCAAAACCTGATCGGTCTGACAGATCAGCTCGATTCTCCTGCATATTCAACAAGTGTTGGATTGTTGGAATGGGCGCTGTTAATGAGCGATACCAACCACTATATTGATCGACACGGACCAAGACAAGATAAAAGTTGGACCGAAAAACTTAAAGCATTACTTAAGAGCTTATTGCCATAAGAAAAATTTAAACATTTATTGATAAACTTGTAAGAAGAGGAGAATATGATGGATAAAAATGTAAGACCCGAGTCATTTGCACGAATCAAAGTTGTTGGAATCGGTGGAGGCGGATGCAATGCCGTCAACAGAATGATCGATGAAGGTTTATCCGGCATCGAATTTATCGCTGTCAACACCGATGCCCAGGCACTGCAATTCTCAAAAGCCAAGGTCCGTGTACGGGTTGGTGAGAAATCTACACGTGGTCTCGGTGCNGGTGGTGACCCCCGTATTGGTCGCCTGGCGGCAGAAGAGTCTGCGGANGATTTGTATGAAGTGCTTAAAGGGAGCGATATGGTCTTTATAACTGCNGGCCTTGGCGGTGGCACAGGAACAGGCGGTGCTCCAATCGTCGCTCAAATTGCCCATGAAATTGGCGCTCTGACCATTGGCGTCGTCACTCGCCCATTCACCTTTGAAGGTAACCACAGGGCAAACGCTGCTGAAGAAGGGACCACAGCTCTCAAGGAGCATGTAGATACCCTCATCATCATTCCTAATGACCGTCTGCTCCAGATTGTGGATAAACGATCAGGGTTGCAAGATGCCTTCAAAGTCGCTGACGATGTTCTCAGACAGGGTATCCAGGGAGTTTCAGAATTGATCACTGTTCCTGGATTAATAAACCTCGACTTTGCTGATGTACGAACAATCATGTCTGAGGGCGGTGCCGCATTGATGGCTGTCGGCCAGGCATCCGGAGAAGATCGTGCTACCAAGGCTGCTGAACAAGCAATCTCCAACCAATTGTTGGATGTGACTATTGATGGCGCTCATGGAATTCTTTTCAATGTGACAGGCGGACCGGATCTAAAGCTCTTCGAAGTAAACCAGGCTGCTGCGATTATTAAGGAAACAGCACACCCCGATGTGAACCTAATCTTTGGTGCGGTCATTGACGATAACATGGGTGAAAACCTTAGATTGACAGTTATCGCTACAGGATTTGAAGGGACAGCATTGAAATCCACAACGAAAACAGCTCAGTCACACCTAACTTCAAACGCAAGTCAACAGCCTTTGCCAAGCATGTTGGAAAATTCTGATGGAAAACAGGATTCAAAGCGGCAGAAGCCAACCTCAGATACATATGAATTTCCAACCCGGATTAATACAGATGACCTGGATGTGCCAGCTTTTTTGCGAAAACGCACAAATATTTAGAAAACGCCTTATGGGATTATTATCCTCATAATGCTCCTCAGATCTTTGCTGTTAAATGCAATGGTTAGAATTGTGTCCCAGGGAACTGGTATGCTTTGGGTACGTCTAAACCTGAACAGTATTTCCAGGTAACCTAACTCATTACCCCGAAATACTGGATTTCCCTCGAAAAACGCAAGCTTTTATGCTTGCGTTTTTCAATTTGTCTACATTCCCATACGAGACCTATTGTCTAGCCATTTACTACGAAATAGCTTCCCTGCGAAATATTATTCTTTATTTAGGATAGGGGGGATCTTTGGGTATAACTTTCATCATGTATTAATTTGAGCCATTGTGAATTCTTAAAAAATGCTCAAATTGACAATATTTTAAGGAAAAACATCAAAAATCATATTGATTGGATATTCTAACTATGCTACAATTGAAACCTACCTCATGGGTGGGGGAGATGATAAAACTTACCCCGATATATGGGGGCGTCTGAGACAACAATCCGTCCATGGATAGAAAGGATTATTATGCACTGTCCGTATTGTCAACATAATCGATCGAAAGTTATTGACACAACCAAGGATGCGCCGGGTGGCATTCGTCGGCGGCGAGAGTGTCTAAAATGCGGAGAAAGGTTCAGCACCTTGGAACGACCAATTTTAGCAACTCCCCTCTTGGTTAAACAGGACGGTACACGTGAAGAATTCGATCGCGACAAACTGATGCATGGCATTCGTATTGCTTGTGCGAAAAGAGCTGTGTCAGCGGCTGATATCGAGCGGCTGATTGGGGAGATCGAGGTAACCCTGCAGCGATTGGGGAAATCAGAAGTCTCTGCACGCGTAGTCGGGGATATGGTCATCCGAGGACTGAAAGAAATGGACCATGTTGCATATATCCGCTATGCGACGGTTTACTTACAGCTTGACGATTTACAGGCAATTCGCTCAGAAATCGACCGTTTATTAACAGAAGAGTCTCAATCTTAACTATTTTGAGGAGTGACGATGGCAAAACAACAAGGTTCAAAATCATCAGGGATAATTCCCACACCACCCTTACCAGAAGGATTGCCAGGTATTGAACTCAGCGAAAATTCCCGCTTGGTCCTTTCACGTCGTTATTTGCGAAAAGGAAAAGATGGCCTACCCCAAGAGACTGTCGAGGAAATGTTCTGGCGTGTCGCATATCATGTCGCCAAGGCTGAAGAGGTTTGGGACCAGGACGTAAATGCTCGCGCATCTGAATTCTATAGCATGCTTACTTCTAAGAAGTTTTTCCCGAATTCACCTACTTTCACAGGAGCGGGAACACCATTAGGCCAGCTTGCAGCTTGTTTCGTTCTACCCATTTCCGATGATATGGGTCGTGAAGAGGACGGTATTTTTACAACACTGCGAAACGCAGCTCTCATACAACAAACGGGAGGTGGAAACGGGTTTAGTTTCTCTCGATTGCGCCCTCGTGGCGCCAGGGTTAAAACCTCGGCGGGGCAAGCGACAGGACCAATTGGATTTCTACATGTTTATGACAAAGCATTCGGGGAAATCGCCCAGGGTGGGACCCGGCGAGGTGCAAATATGGCTGTCTTGCGTGTAGATCATCCGGATATCGAAGAATTTATTAGCTGTAAGACAAATGAAAATGCGATAACAAATTTTAATATCTCCGTGGGGATCACCGACGAATTTATGCAAGCGGTTAAATCAGACCTGGATTGGGCATTACGTTTCCCCGATGAGACTTCCCAGGATTATCATTCTTTCAATGGCGATCTTGGTACCGCTATTGATCAAGGTCTACCGATAAAAACACACAAAATCATCAGGGCGCGCAACTTGTTTGATAAGATCGTCAACCAGGCTCACCATAATGGCGAACCAGGAGTACTCTTCCTGGACACCGCTAACCGGGCAAACCCGCTGCCACACCTGTATAGTTTAGAATCGACCAACCCATGCGGCGAACAATGGCTGGGACCATATGAGAATTGCTGCCTTGGTTCCATCAATTTAGCAAGGCATTTTGGCCCTGACCGTTCTGTGGATTGGGCAGAACTTCAAAAGACTGTTGAAACTGCCATCATATTCCTGGACAATGTGGTCGAAGTTAACGCATATGTTTCAGCTGTACCCCAGCTCAAAGCATCAGCTCAGCAATCGCGCAGGATTGGCTTGGGCATTATGGGATTAGCCGATCTGCTCTACCATGTTCAACTCCGTTATGGAAGCCATGAAGGACAGGAATTTGCTGCCCAGGTGATGGAGTTCATTCGTTATCATGCTATGCTGACAAGTATTGAACTCGCTCGTACACGTGGGAGTTTCCCGACAATAAAAGGCAGTATTTACGATCCTGATGCCCTGCAATGGGAACCTCCTCAACCCATATTTGATTTTAAACACAACTTCAACCGACCAGAAATTAACTGGGATGATGTGAAAAAGAATATCAAACAGGTCGGCATCAGGAATGCTGCTCAGACAACTGTTGCACCTACAGGGACGATCGCAACGGTTGCTGGGTGTGAGGGATATGGATGCGAACCCGTATTTGCACTCGCATACATCCGCCACGTTAACGATAACGGCAATGATGTTCAATTGAATTATGTCAGTCCACAATTCAAAAAAGCTTTGAAAGACAACAATATCGACACTGAGACACAACAATCGATAATTGACCAGGTGATGGAAACAGGAACCTGTCACCACGTGGAAGGCTTGCCAGAATGGATCAAGGATACTTTTGTTGTCTCTGCTGATATCCTGGCTGAGGAACACATCGGTATGCAGGCATCACTCCAGGCTTTCGTTGATAACAGCTTGAGTAAAACGATCAACTTCCCTTCTTCAGCAACCCCTGAGGACGTAGCTAAAGCATATATTCTTGCGTGGGAGTTGGGTTGCAAGGGAACCACAGTTTATGTAACCGGTTCGAGGGAAAAGGTAGTCTTAGAAACCAAAGATACTGCGAAATCAAAACCTGATCAAAACAGCGAAGATGGCTTTGTATATGATCCAGATAACCAGGAAGGAGACAAACAGCTTCCGATTTGGCAGGAATCAAAGAAACCACGACCAAGATTCTTGAAAGGCTATACCTACTCTGTTGAAACACCCCTCGGTAAAGCTTTTGTAACGGTCAATGAAAACGGTGGAAACCAGCCATTCGAAGTGTTCGTGACATCTGCAAAAGCCGGATCAGAAACAGCAGCCCATTCCGAGGCTTTGGGACGCTTAATATCTTACTTACTAAGGATCTCTTCGCCGATTGAGCCCAGGAAGCGATTAAAGACGATCATGGATCAGTTGGCCGGCATCGGAGGTGGGCGCTCACTTGGATTTGGCGCGAACCGTATCCGATCATTGCCAGACGGCATCGCCAAAGCATTAAATGAATATCTTTACATTCGACACTGGGCTGCAGAAGTAGCAACCGATAGTGAAAACTTAGATGCACCAACCCTGCCATTGTCCAGTTTAGAGGAAGTTGGAGATGCCCCCAATCGCCCAATTGGTGAACTTTGCCCTGAATGTGGTCAAGCGACCCTCGTTAATGAAGAAGGCTGCCGAAAATGTTACTCTTGTGGTTATAGTGAATGTTAATCTGATGAGAGACTGGCGCTCAATTGAGCGCCAGTTTTTTTCTTTTTTCGCCACATAATTATTTCAGAATTTAATTTGTTGAGGAAATTTAGTTCACCAATCCTCAAAAGATTATGTATAATCAATAAGAGGGCATTTCCCCGCAGCTTGCTGCGAGATTACCCCACAAAATCTGTCCCGAAGGGTGAAATCCTAAAATGCCCCGTAGCTTGC
>JGI24025J20009_10001124_pt1 | contig 20435 bp, 20 predicted proteins | sample Cruoilmetagenom3_FD_20009 | JGI IMG/M metagenome (IMG submission 20009) | reverse complement strand
ACCAGAAAGAGAAACTGTCGCCAGTTATAACCGAACACTGTGGCGTAACAAGCCAGTCAAAGTTGCGCAGGAATGCATTCTCCCATCCGCAATATGCGCATCCCGGTTCGGTCCGATACCCGATATTCAAACGCTGCCATTCGCGGATACCAGAATCCGCATTCACGGTTGTCCAACCCAGAGGCGGAAAAACCGTATCTGAGAAGCTTTGTTCCAACCCCAGTCCGAGAACCGGCACAAACAGAACAACCGCAACGAACCGCATGCTATTCACGATTGAGTGTAACACATAAAGGCACGCCCCCATTCCATCGGCAATGTGCCCGGACAATGGAACCGGCACAATATTTCGACCTTATCATCAACCAGTTCGCGCCACATCACAACCAGCCGCGGTTCTTTTCCCGGTTCCTGCGGGCTGGCCGCTTCTCTTTCCGATGCCCGATTGGGAATACGGCTCCTTTCGCTGTCCAAAGTGTTGCACTTCATTATTGAATCCGCCCAAAAGGTCAGAAAAAAAGGAATGCGTCCCGGATTAGTCCTTTTTTTCCGCTCCTGGTTCAGGATTCCCACTTGAGGAATTCTGCAAGACTGTGCTGCTTGAGGTATCGCTCTACGGTTGACTCCAGTCCAGACCACAGCGGCCGGGCTGGACAGAACTTGTACAGAGGGCAGCTATCTCCGCATTTCTTCCCAATGCAAGGAACAGCAGCAAGTTCCTCGCCGCTGGCCCGGAAGATTTCTTCCAGGCTTATCTTGTCAGGAACGCGGGTTAGTGTGTACCCGCCACCCGGTCCTTTTTTCGACTTTGCCAGCCCAGCTGTAACAAGCTGTTTGAGAATCCTTTCAAGGTAGCTGCGCGAGAGACGTTGCCTCTGAGCGATGCCAGATGCGGGCACGGGTCCACTTCCTTCGTTCAGGGCTATGTCGATCATTGCCCGCAACGAATAGCGTGCCCGAGTGGTGATTTTCATACGCCCCTTTCATATCAATCCTGACCCAGGTCGACTTCGGTTTCCTCTACCCCTACACCTTATTGTGGTAAGGGCTGGGTTCTGCTACCTAAGTACCGAAACCTTCAAAAGTGCGGCAGTGTTCCCGTTGACGAGTTTACAGAAATAGAGTCCTGGGGCGACCGGGCTTCCATTGTTATCCGTGAGGTTCCACCGGAGCCTCATCATGCCTGTGCTCAGCCTGGTGCTTAGCAAGTCCTTGACCAGTCTCCCTGAACTGGAATAGACACGCACAGTGACATTCCCTGGAGATAGCAGATTGAGCCGGATAGTAACAGGACCGCTCGTCGGGTTGGGTTCGACGGTAATCGTCTGGCCAACCATAGCGCGCTGGATGCCATTTTCAGATACGCTAACAGGGGGAAGAGAGTTTTCTATCCATGAGCGAATTGTGCTTTCGTTAAAACCGGTCATACTACCAACGACAATTCCCAGAGTGTCGATTACATAGTTCAGTGGGATGTGATTGTTCAGATTGTACATGTTCCACACAGCACCTTCGTCCCGCAGGTAAAGATAGGTGTACTGGGCAGCATAGTATTTCACCATCGCCATGTCTTCCCACAGATTGACGGCAATCGGTATGAAACCCCGGTCACCGTAGTCGTCATACAGGTCCTGGAGATGGGGCAGTTCTGCGCGGCAATAAGGGCAGGTAGACTGCCAGAAGTTGAGCAGGACAACCTTTCCCAAATAGTCTGACAGGCTGTGATTCACATAAGCGGTGTCCGGCAAGGTGAAATCGGGTGCCGAGTCGCCGGGTTGCGGTGGATAAGCCAGCACCAGACCTGGAGACAGGACCAGCGCACAAACTACGGCTATGAAGACTTTGCTTTTCGTCATGACTTCCTCCTTTTTTGACTCTTCAAGCCGGTCATTTTATGTTCGGTTCCTGGGTGTTCGGCGACCTGAGTAACCGGTCACAGCAAACGCCTCACCCAATCACCTGATAATAATATACCTTGAAAGTAGACTATTGTCAACTGGTCGCATTGCCTCACGTNAAATCCACATGGAATCATTCATTGCCTTACAGGAAAAACCATACGAAATGAACAAAGGGTGAGTGTGAACCGTCTGGCANCACAATGTGGAGCCTTGATGGACAATGCTAAGGCCCGTTGATNCCAGTTTACAATACCTGTANACNGAAATCAACCCGGGCACAGGGTTTCCGGCATGTGCTGCCAAAGGGTGGAAAACACTGGTATTTGCAGACTTAGCTGAAGAAACGGTGTCTCAGAACCGATACCCAGGGGTCGTTTCCCAACCGGTTTGTCTGGCCGATTATAAAGCCCAATTTCAAGTCATTTTTCCCGGAGTCGTTGAACCCATTTGCCAAAACATCATTCAATCGGTTTTAATTGTCGTTTGTCTTTCCGTTTTATTGGCTGGTTTGCAACATGTCTGATTTCCTGCTTTGTTTGCAGTCTGACAGCCGGGTTTTCCTCCTGCCGGCGGACCAGATTACCAATGCGTTTGCAAAAATGGAATCCTTTTTCCTTCGAATCTGGGGACGGTACCCACCCAAGAACCGATATAGAAACTGAGATTTGGTGTCCAACGTGCTCGGTGCGGCAGATAGGTTGTGTCCGAATGCTGTCAGTCGGCTGGAGCGGTGTTTGACGGGAAGGAAACTGAAGAGCGGGGTACTGGTACGGCGTCTTGAGCCCGGCGAAAGCCGCAAAGCCTTCTAAGGCCAGTATCCTGCTCAAACGAGCCATGTCCTCCATGGTCCGGCCGGCGGCCGAGAGCATCAGTGCCAGGGGTATGACATATTCCTCAGACCGGATGCCGCGGTTGGAACACGGCGTGGGCAGGTGCTAGGTGAAACTTCCATACCCTTTAGACGCAGGTGACAGGAGGAGCGGGGCCTTCTTTGTCATAGTTCTATATCGGGACTAGGGCTAGATGAGGAGATTGACAATAGCATACTATTTCAGTATGTTATTTTGTGAATTACTTGATAACTGTTCTAATGATTGCAGCAACTATCTGCACCAACGCCACGGAAATCCAAAGGTTTGAGGTTACAGGCAAAGGCAAGATTAGATTCCGTTATGCCGGCGCTACGGGCGATTCGCTTGATTCGATTCCCGGTATCTATGGGGAGTATCTGAACAAAGGTTTTGACTTCCGTGGCCGGCTCGACTTGGAACTCGGCTATCGGCTAGCCGATGCGCTCAGCCTCGGTGCTGCGGTGCGAATTACTAATGAAGAGTCTGATGCGGTGCTGTGGCCGCCCGATCTCGTGTCGAGCCGCGTGCTGGCCGGATGGTGGTGGGCCGAACTTCAACAGGGAATTTTCAATGCTACCGTAGGCGCCTACGATGCCAGTTTCACTCCGCTGACACTGATGCGCTGGGACCCGGCAGACAATCCGCTTGGTGCAGGTGCCAGTTGCTGTGCGGTTACGGTTGGAGGTCTGCGCGGGGAAAGCCTGGAAGAGCTGACCGAAGATTACAAGCTGGAGGGAGTGAAGGTTGTGCTCAAGCCGGGCCCGACCAGCGCCACCCTGATTTTTGGCCGACCCGCCTTGGCCAGCGAATCCTTGAGCTATGCCAGGTATCTGGGTGGCATTCGGGCTGGCTATGACCTTTTCTGTCCTTGGGCGCAAACCGGAGCCAAATTCGGACTTACCGCTCTGCAGGTCGCTGACGACCGCGAATCAGTAAATGAGGCAAGTGTTCTGCCTTTGTGCAGCGATGTGGTAGGAGGTGACTTCGATATTCCCGTGACCGACCGTATCGCTCTGGTCGGGGAATACGCCTACAGCATGCGGAACGATAACACCGCAGACACGGTGTTGGTCCTGGAACAGCGCGACCACGGTGCCAGCATGGGACTGAGATTTGGCGACCGGGAACAGCTTGACGGTCGGTTTCAATACATCCGGACCGGCACAGATTTCGCGCCGCTGTTTCGGGCGCAAAGCGTTTTGTCCAACCGCCATGGATTCCGTGCTTCACTAGCACGGCACAACATCTTTCTCGGCCAGATGGCGATAAGCATCTCTGGGTATGTAAAGTACCAGCAAGAGTTCAAGCCTTTTATCGGAGATATACCCGCGCTCGGACGGTATCCGGGCAACTTCTGGATTGTAACCCTCAGCTCCCGATTCGAACCCTGGTATGAAGTGAGCTTCGGACTGGATGGCGAGCTGCGCCGCAATTCACGGCAGGACGACCCGGATACCGGGATGGACGAGTCTCTCGATGTGACTGAAATTATCGGTTCAGCGCTGTTCGCGTACAACTTCACCCCTCAGAACTCAGTCCAGCTCAAATACTCATTGATGCGCCACACCGAACCAACTGACCGGTGTCTCACTTACCTGCCGAGCCTCGAACTTTCGGTCAGGTTTTAAGAACAAATGGAAAGATAATGATGATAACTTCAATTGTGCTGGCGTTCCTTGCCAGCTCGGTAACGACCACTCTTTCCGAATCACTCACGGTCAGACTTGAGCCGGTGCAGCAGGCCGTTGCTGCCGCCCGGGAGTTTGCTGAATCCGGTCAGAAGGATTCTGCAATCATCGCGCTGCGCCTTGGGGTCAAGCAATGGAACAGTTTTGTAGTAGTAGCCAGGCCCGATACCACCGGCCGTCCGGCCGGTTGGGCCAAAGACCTGGAGCGTATCTCCAGCCGTTTCCTGGCGGCTGATTCGGTGCTGAGGCCTGACGAGCCGGCCTTAGCCGTTCCACTTATCGAACGCCTCGAACAGTTACTCGTCTGGCTACCGCGACCAAAACCGGTTGTGCTCGAGTTCGCCAGCCCCGGCTGTAAGTCCTGCCGGACTATGGAGAAAATCCTCGATAAAGTAGTAGAAGAGTATGCGGGTAGGGTGGTGGTGCGCACCATCAATATCAACAAGGAGATTGGACTGGCGAAGCGGTACCGGGTGTGGCTACTGCCAACGATTGTTTTTCTTGACAGGGACAGCGTTGTCCAATCGCGCGTAGCTAGACCCATGACCAAAGCCGAAGTCAAGGCCAAGCTTGACCCGCTGCTGAATGGCAAGTTCTGAGGTATGAAAGGAACCAGAGAAATATGCCAGTGTTCCCTTGGTTCACGCCTTCATATCGCAGGGAATGAACATCGGAGCCGGGATGGTGCTACTTCTGGTAGGACCGGTCACCAGTTGGGGAACTATTCTAGTTTTGAGAAAAGAATTCGGGACTAAAACCTTGCTTGGATATTTAGCGAGTATCAGCATCCTGGCACTGTTTTTAGGTTACTGCTTTTCAATAATATAGGAGGCATATAACATGGAAAAGTTTATTTACCTGGACCATAATGCCACTACCCCAACAGACCCGAGAGTAGTAGCTGCAATGAAGCCATACTTTAGTGAATGGTACGGTAATCCCTCAAGTGTCTATAAATTTGCCCAAAAGGCACAGAAAGCCAAAGAACTGGCAAGGAGCAAGGTGGCAAAAATACTCAATACCAAACCAGAAGAGATTGTTTTTACATCCGGGGGCACAGAAGCAGACAACTTTGCAATCAAAGGGGTTGCTTATGCCAATAAAGAGAAAGGCAATCATATAATTACATCTAAAATAGAACATCATGCCGTGCTTAATACCTGCAAATGGCTTGAAAAACAGGGGTTCAATGTCACATATATTGGTGTGGATAAGTATGGAATTGTGGATTTGGATGAACTCAAGGATGCGATTACTGATAAAACAATTCTAATCACTGTTATGCACGCCAACAATGAGGTCGGAACCATTGAGCCAATTCCCGAGATTGCGAAGCTTGCAAAAGAAAAGAATGTCTATTTTCATACTGATGCGGTCCAGGCAGTTGGGAAAATCCCCACGGATGTGAATGAACTCGGAGTGGACCTTTTATCACTGTCAGGTCATAAATTTTATGGTCCCAAAGGTGTCGGGGCCCTCTTTATTAGAAAGCGGACAAAGATTGATGGTCTGTTACATGGCGGTCGTCACGAGAGAAATAGAAGAGCAGGAACAGAGAATGTCCCTGGAATCGTCGGGCTTGGAAAGACTTGTGAAATCGCTATGGAGGAACGAGAAGAAGAGGCAAAGAGACTGAGGGCTTTGAGAGACAGGTTGGAAAAGGGCATAGCAGAAAACATCGAAGATGTTGTCATAAACGGGCATCCGGGAAAGAGGCTCGCCGGGACTCTGAATATCTGCATAAAATATGTGGAAGGGGAATCAATGCTGCTCAATCTGGATTATGAAGGGATCGCCGCATCGAGTGGTTCTGCTTGCACATCTGGGTCGTTAGAGCCTTCCCATGTGCTTTTGGCCCTGGGGATTCCGCCAGAAGTGGCGCACGGGTCTCTCAGATTCAGTCTGGGGCGCGACAATACCGACGAGGATATAGACCGGGTGATAGAAGTCCTGCCCCCGATTGTCAAAAAACTCCGAGCAATGTCACCTTTTGGAAAGGATAGAGAAGGAGGATTAAAATGGGATACTCAGAAAAGGTAATGGACCATTTCAGGCATCCAAGGAATGTTGGCAGGATAGAAGATGCGGATGGTATCGGAAAGGCTGGTAATCCTGTTTGTGGTGACATCATGGCAATCTATATCAAGGTCGAGAACGATGTAATCGTAGATATAAAATTTGAGACCTTTGGATGTGGAGCAGCGATTGCAACATCGTCGATGGTGACTGAGCTCGTTAAAGGCAAGACAATCAAGGAGGCGCTCAAGATAACAAACCGGACTGTGGCGGATGCACTGGATGGCCTGCCCCCAATTAAGATGCATTGCTCACTCCTGGCAGAGGATGGAGTAAAAGCGGCAATTGAAGACTACAAAAAGAAACAGGAATTGAAAACCAAGGGCAAGTTATAAACATATTATCGGCGATACGCCACTTGTGGAATTGATAATTAAACTGAGGAAGAAAGGAGGTGAGGAAAATGGCAAAGGACCCGGTATGCAAGAAGGATGTGGATGAAGCAACGGCAACGGCAAAGTCAGAGTATAAAGGCAAAACTTACTACTTCTGCTGCTCCGGCTGCAAAGAGAGCTTTGATAAGGAACCAGGGAAGTATGTAAAGTCAGAAAAGAGCGGTTGCTGCGGGCACTGAAGTGACAATCATGGGTGCAGCGGTGAATCCCGCCGCTGCACCAAGCTTAAACTCGTAGGAGGTATAGATGCTTGATAGAAAATTGGTCGAGAAAGTCTTAGACGAAGAAGTGAGACCTGTGCTTGCTGCGCATGGCGGTAATGTAGAACTTTCTGATATAACCGATGATAATGTTGTCAAAGTAAAACTCACAGGGGCATGCTGTGGCTGTCCGATGGCACAGCTTACTCTGTTAGGAACGGTGGAGAGCGCTATCAAATCGCACATCCCGGAGGTAAAAGCTGTCGAAGCTATATAAACATCCTGGACAAAAGTTTAAGTGCCGGAATGAAAGCAATCAATTAAAAAGCAGGGAGTAAAACCGTCAGGCATTCACTTAAAGTAGGTTTCAGTTTTGGTTCGACTTCTGGAATAATCACGACGCTTGGATTGATGGTTGGCCTGCACTCTGGGACTCACTCAAAACTTGTGGTTATTGGCGGCATATTGACAATAGCGGTAGCAGACGCATTTTCAGACGCATTGGGTATTCATATTTCTGAAGAATCTGAGAATAAACACACTGTAAAAGAAATATGGGAATCGACAATTTCTACTTTTATAGCCAAGTTTGTTTCCGCAATGACATTCGTCATCCCTGTTCTTTTGCTATCACTTCAGACAGCGATTATCGTGAGCATAGCTTGGGGATTATCGCTGTTGGGTATCTTTAGTTTCTACATGGCTAAAGAGCAGCAAGTGCAACCTTGGAAAGTAATCGTGGAACACTTACTCATTGCAGCAGTGGTCATATGCATAACGCATCTTGTAGGCGATTGGACTGGGTCAACATTTGGCAAGAGGGGGATTTAGGGGACACGATATTCATTTCTGTCCGCTGGTCAGAATCACCTTCTCCATCCTGCTTTGTTTCCCGCAATCCATCCGCAGGAAATAAACACCGGCTGGCTCATTCATACAATTCCAGTTTACCCTATATCTACCCGGAATGCAACTGCCCGATGCCAGAACAGCGACTTTGCGGCCTATCGGGTCATATGCGGTAATCTCAACCGGGCCGGCACTGGCCAGTTCATACCGGACAATAATGCGGCCTCGGCCCGGATTCGGATATACATCCAATCGTGTCGCATAAACCTGTAATGGGTGTGTTTCCCTAATTCCGATGCCCGGAATCTGGAACGCAGAGTCAGACTCGTCATATTGCCAGCCTGGGCCATAAGCAATCGCTACGATGCGGCAGGAATCATGAGGCCCTGGTGGCACAATCCAGGGATAAACCGTGTCGGTCGGAGACAAACCGGTCACGATGGTGTCGAGTTGCCAGCTAGTATCAGAACGCAGGAACAGCGAAACCGAATCGCACCTGGGCGGGTTGAAAGTTTCCCAGCGTATCCAGCAGGTGTCACCCGGCACAAGGTTCTCGCCGCCGTTGGGATACAGAACCCGGAGAGCCTCAACCTCAAACACCGATGTCTTGCGGCTACCGCCGACAACAAGGTCATTGTAACCACCGTTGTTCATGTCATGGATATTGACAATAAGGGATTCGTGATGTCCGTGGTCACCTCTCCAGTGCCAGACTTCTTGAAACAGGTTGTTCCCGACCGCTTTGTACACATAGACGGCGAGCGGCGTTGCCCAGACCAGCTCTTCAACCCCGTCGCCATCGAGGTCGCCGCATTTGCTTAATGCATAGTTACCGGTAGTGGCCATTGTCTTCTGGTCTATAAATGTTCTCTCATAAGTATTATTTCCGGTTGCCTCCCACATGTAAAGGTAAAAGGTGTTTGTAGGAACAACATAGAAACCAACAAAGAATTCTGGGCGACCGTCCTGGTCCAGGTCGTTTCCGGAAAAAACATCGCCTCCATTGGGAAGATGAACCGTGTCCCGGTAAACCATTTCATACTGGTCATCACCGGTATTCTCATAAACCGAAACCCAGCCCCCGCCCCCCAAGTCGGCAGTTACGAATTCCTTTCTACCGTCTAAGTCGAAATCGCCGAAGGCGAAGTTCCATGCTCCTACTCGCAACCTGCTCCACACCAATACGTTTTGGTTGTTGCCGAGATTCTCCCATATCCCGGTTCCTATCTGCGGGTTGTGGGTTAGCTTGAGGACTTCATTTCTACCGTCGTTGTCCAAATCAGAGGTGAAGTAAACGGGTTCCATATTAGGGGAGTTATGGTCATATCTATACCACCAAGACAGCGATTCAGGATAGGAAAAGTAGTCAGGACTTTCCTGGGTAACTATGAGGTTGTAAAACGTATCAGGGTTTTGGGGGTTCTCTTCGTTCACTCCCACCAGGTCAGTGAGACCATCCTGGTCAATATCGCCGACATCACAAGGACGGAAGTTGCCAGTTGTGATTCCTGGTGGATAAGGATAGGCACCGGTATCAGCAAAGACAAGTTCGTAACGATTTACCGGCCGGTATTCCCAGACTTCCCAGCGAAGAGGGTCTGTTGGATGGATTGTTCCGGTGCGGAAAATCATTTCTTGTAAGCCATCATGGTCGCTGTCACAACAAATCACCCTCCCAGCAACAGTGCCGACAAGCCCTTCTTGAAGGAAAGTAACCCGCTTCAATCTGAATTGGGCAAATAGAGAAGAAGTAAAAACGAGCAATAACAGAAAGTTTCTTATCATAAGCTTCAGGGGAGGCGAATCTTCGCCTCCCCTTCTTCTTGTTTACCTCACAAGCACCGCTCTCTTTGCTACTGTAACATCATCCGTTTGCAACCGGTAGAAGTAAACCCCAACCGAAACAGTCCGTCCTCTGGTATCTTTCCCATCCCAACAAAGATTATGAAGACCTGCTTCTTTATGCTCATTCATCAGTCGTTGCACCAGTCTACCAGAAGCATTGTAAATCTCAAGACAGACGCTGGCTCGATGAGGAACCCCAAGGATGATGGTTGCCTGACCGGATATGGGATTAGGAGTGATGGTCAGAGACCAGTCTCTGATGCGGGCGGGCGGAAGCTCGGTGATTGCGCCCGGTAGAATCTGGTCGTCCAGATTGTATCCAGGCATCTCGACGACATCGTAAATGGTGTCGTTGACTGTATCCTGGCTGAACATGAGCGAATCCTCAGAGAAATCATCGGTTCTGATAAGACTGGAGTGAGCGGCGCTGGGGAGCATTACCAGCGTCAGGGCAATGACACCGAAAGCAATTCCGGTGCCTTTCGTTGAGCGAGACATAAACGGTAACATGCCCAACCTCCTTTAATAACTAACTTAATTTTACCCCGCCTCAGCCGGTTGTCAAGCCGCCAAATTCCGTTATCATCAAGGTATGGAAATAGCCCAAATCGGTGAAGCCGCGTTGATTCGTCTAATTGAGAAAACGACCAAGCGACACGGAAAAGTGAGACTCGGCATCGGTGATGACGCTTGTGTGCTCAAAGACGGAACAGTAATAACCACCGATGCCTATGAGCAAAGCGTCCACTTTGATACAAGCTATATGACCTTTCGCCAAATCGGGACCCGCTGCNCCTGTGCCGCAGTTTCCGATATTGTCGCAATGGGAGCAAGGCCCCGAATTGTTCTGGTCGCCTTGGCCTTGACTCGAAAGATGCATACTACCCAGGTGCGCGCGCTTTATCAAGGCATCGAACAAGTCTGTTCTGAACTGGACTGCGAAGTCGTCGGCGGTGACATCATTGCATCAAACCGGTTGCTCTTGGCAATCACCGCAATCGGGAAGACAAAGAAACCAAAACTCAGGTCTGATACCCATGTCCATGAGAACCTTTATGTAACCGGGAATCTGGGAACTGCTGAAGCCGGCAGGCTGGTGCTCAAACATGGCCTTCCGCGACAGCACTATTCACAACTGGTCAGACGCCACCTGAAACCGATACCGAGATTGTCGGTCATAAAGGCTATCGGCCCGAAGATTCACGGCCTGATTGATATCTCGGACGGCATCGGGACCGATGCCCGCCACCTTGCGGAAAGAAGCGAAGTTCGAATCGTGCTGGAACCTGAAAGTTTCCCGGTTCTTTCTGAAACCCGCGACTTATGCGCTCGACTGAATATCGACCTGACAAACTTTGCCCTGAGTTCTGGCGAAGATTACGAACTGCTTTTCACAAGCCCGAAATCAATCCCGGGAATGGTCGAAAAGGTTCGGATAACCAGAATCGGCCGTGTCGAACCTGGTTCCGGACTCTATATGGAACACCAAGGGAAACTAAAGAAAGTCCGAATCCATGGGTATGACCATTTGCTCATATAGATAACCTGTTGGTAACCTGTGGATAAATCAGTGGACAAATCCGGGGAAAACCTATGTTTTCCACACATTCTCTGATACATCTTCCCTTTTTATTGTGATATGTTACCGATACCCCTCTGAAAATAAGAAACGAGCTGTCATACAGTTACACAATCATGGATATGTCATTTCTTACACTTGACTTTTGAACTTATTGTGGTATAAACTATATTGTTATAATATGGACTATGTCTTTGGGTTTGCGTGCAGCCATGTGGATCTCAGACCAACACATGAATATCAGGAAAGGGGAAAATAATGCCAATCTCAGAACATAAGACAAATGAATCACTCAGAAAAGAATCCGGACAACTAGAACAACCAGACCACACCGCTTATTTCAACCAGGTCACGAAACGGGATGGCAAGATAGCCCCTTTTGACATTGAGAAAATCACTACTGCAATTTTCAAGGCCGCGTGTTCGGTCGGCGGCGAAGATAGAAAACTGGCCGAGCAGCTCGCAGAAAAGGTCTGCATCCGACTCCATAATAAGAAAACAGCACTTGTCCCGACCGTCGAGCAAATCCAGGATGCGGTTGAAGAAGTTCTTATCAAGGCCGGCCATGCGAAAACTGCCAAGGCATATATCCTTTACCGGGAAAAAAGAAACCGGGCAAGAATCAAGCGGGCGATTTCAGGTAAGAAAGAAACGACCGAATATGCCCTCTTTGTCCGCACTGTCGGCAAAACCATCCGCAAATGGGACCGGAAAAGAATCAGCCGTGCCCTGGTGCGCGAGGCCGAACTCTCCCCCGATATAGCCGACAAAATTGCCTCGGAAGTCGAAGATGTTATCGTCAATTCCAGAATAAAGCACATCACTACCGACCTGATTCGTGAAGTCGTAAATACAAAGCTTATCGAGCATGGTCTTGAGGAACAGCGCAAACGCCACGCCCGGCTTGGTGTTCCTCTTTATGATGTCGAACGGATTCTGCTTTTCAAGAACAAGGAAAACGCCAATATCCCGCACAACCCCGAAGCCACGAATATGACCCTGGCCGAATGGATTAACAAGCAGTTCGCCCTTTCATCTGTATTCGACCCGGACATTGCCGATGCCCACACGCGCGGCGATATCCATCTGCACGACCTGGGTTTTATCAACCGGCCTTACTGCTCGGGCCAGTCTTTGGAATATGTCAAGAAATTCGGTCTCAAACTGCCCAATGCCTTGTCCAATGCCAAACCGGCACGGCATCCTGAAATACTCCTCGCCCATATGGTCAAGTTTTCTGCCGCACTCCAGGGGCATTTCGCCGGTGCCATTGGCTGGGATGCAGTAAATCTATTCCTTGCGCCGTTCCTGAAAGGCATGAGCGATAAAGAAATCCATCAACTCGCACAGATGCTCATATTTGAATATTCTCAGCAGAATGTCGCCCGTGGTGGACAGGCTATCTTTTCCGATATAAACCTCTACTGGGAGATACCAAAACATTTCCAGGATGTTGATGCTATCGGCCCGGGCGGCGAATACACCGGCAAGAAATACAAGGATTACCTTCAAGATGCCCAGCGTTTTGTCTGGGCGATGTTTGATATCTACAAACAGGGTGATGCTTCTGGCAGTCCGTTCTTCTTCCCGAAGCCTTTGGTCCATATGACCGACCGTTTCTTCCAGACCCCGGGCTGGCAGGATTTCCTTTATCATATTTCCGATGTCGCCGCCGATAAAGGCAACACCTATTTTGTGTTCGACCGGGGTGAAACCGCCAAAATCAGCGAATGCTGCCGCCTGAGTTTCAAATTGGAACAGTCCGACATCGACGATGCGGCAACCCCATGGAAGATGCGCTATTCCGCAATCCAGAATGTAACTATCAACCTCCCCAGAATCGCCTATCGTGCGAACCATAATGATGCGGCCCTTTTTGAACTGCTCAAGACGCAACTCGAGCTGGTGGCCAAAGCCCATATCCAGAAAAAGGCATTCCTTGAGAAACTCCTTGCGCTCAAGTCTGAAGGCCCGCTAGCGCTTTTGACCATGCACCACGATGGGGAATCATACCTCAGGATGCACCGTGCCACTTTCCTCGTCGGCATCCTGGGATTGAATGAAATGGTCCAGTATCATCTGGGCAAGGAACTGCACGATTCAGACGAAGTGCTCAGATTCGGACTCAAGGTAAATGCCGAAATGTATCAGGCATGTCACCGACTTTCTGAAAAGTACGGAATACGCTTTGTGCTTGAGCAAACCCCGGCCGAATCAACCGCATACCGGCTGGCAAAGCTTGACCTTCACTATTTTTCCGACCAGGCCCAGCAGGTGGTAAAAGGAAACCTGGATGATGAATCGGTCTATTACACAAACTCTACATATTTTAATGTTGGGGAACCGATCGACCCGATCGACCGTGTTTACCGGGAAGGTAAATTCCACGACATGATTGAAGCCGGTGCCCTGACCCATGTCTGGCTGGCCGATGCCCGTCCGCCCAAAGAATCTGTTGCCAATTTCGTCATCAAGACCTATAGGAACACCCGCAATGCCCAGATTGCATTCTCTCCGGAATTCACTACCTGCAAGAACTGCATGAAAACCTCGCGCGGCCTTGTCGAAATCTGCCCTTATTGCGGGTCATCAGATGTCGACTTCATCACCAGGGTAACCGGGTTTTTCTCAAAGGTCTCGGGTTGGAACGCGGGCAAACGCGCCGAACTCCTGGACCGTCACAAAGACGGACTCAAGAACGCCGGCTAGTGCGACTCAGAATCACGGTTCAGCCCGGGAGCAAAAAAGAGGAAATAATAAAACAGGCTGACGGCACTCTCCATGTCCGGGTCAAGGCACCTGCCAGAGAAAACAAAGCAAATGAGGCGGTCATCAGGATAGTTGCACGCTTTCTGGAAATTCCCAAATCTTCGGTCCACATAAAAGCGGGCTTGCATAGCCGCAGAAAGCTGCTTGAAATCTCTGAGAAATTTCCTTAACTATAGTCGGTCAAAAGCTTGAAGTCAGTCGGCTGAATCAGATAATCGGTCTTTACATCGATCGCCAGTTCATACCGTTTGGCAAATTCGTACAGCCTATCATACCAGTCGGCGGTGAGAAAATCTGTCATCCAAGGTGAAGCCTGAATTCTTATCCTCTTACCCCTGATTTTCGGCAGCTTGAACAGGATTGCCCGTTCAATCTTCATTGCCGCCTCGGCCCTGGAGCGAACGCGACCGGAACCTTTACATGTGGGACAAACCTCGCACATCGCAAACATCATTCCNGGCCTTGTCCTTTCCCTCGTCATCTCCAGAAGCCCGAAACGGCTCATCTTTGCGTAATCGGCCTTTGCCCGGTCGTTTNCCAACTGGGACTTAAGTTCGCTGACAACCCTTTCGGTATTCTTGGTATCTTCCATATCGATGAAGTCAATTATTATAAGACCGGCGAGGTCACGCAATCTTATCTGCCTGGCAATTTCATCCGCGGCTTCAAGATTGGTCTGAAATATCAACCGCTCCGGGTCTTCCTCTTTGGATGACCGGCCGGTATTGACATCAATCGCAACCATCGCCTCGGTCTGGTCGATAGCGATGAATCCACCCGATTTAAGCCAGAGTCGCTTCTGGAAAACGCGCTCGAGCTCGGCCTCAACCCCGGCGTGTTCCAATAGCGGCACTTCACCCTGATAAAGCTCAACTTTACGCTTGAGCCTTGGCGCAACCTGAAGCAAATAATCAGAGATTTCCTGATGCCGCCCTGGAGAATCGACTAGCACCTTTTCAACATTGGACCCAAACTGGTCGCGAACCAGCTTCACCCCGATAGAAGGCTCCTCATAAAGGACCGAAGGTGAAGATGCAGTCTCGGCCCGAATCCCGATTTCCTCCCATACCTTTTCCAACCGCTGATACTCGAAGCGCAAACCCTCGGCCTTAGCGTTTTCAGCAATGGTCCTGATTATCAGACCGGCGTGAGCGGTTTTGCATCTCTTGGTGATGCTGCGAAGCCGACCGCGTTCCCGACGGTCCCATATCCGCCTGGAAACTCCAATCCTCTCACCATTCGGGAAATAAACAAGATACCGGCCTGGAATAGAAACATATGATGTCAACCTTGCGCCTTTCTCGGCAAAAGGGTCTTTGACAACCTGAACAAGAATTTCTTCACCTTCATTCAGTATAATTGTGCGTGGCTTGGGATTCTCCGATTTCTCAGGTTCCAGTTCATCGGATTCCAGTGCTTCAAACTCCGGAATCTCAGTCAAAGGAAGAAAACCGTTCTTGCGCTGGCCGATATTTATAAATGCTCCGCGCAGACCCCTGACTACATTCTCGACTCGACCTTTGTAAATCCGTCCGACAAGGTTCTTATTCCCTTCCCTTTCAACATAGAATTCTACCAGCCGTCCATTCTCAATAATCCCGACCCTGGTCTCCCACTCATTGGAGCTGAGAACAACTTTAGTCTTAACTTTCATTAACACCCTCCATTGGTGCCATAATCTTACTATCTCTTTCAATCAGACAGTCCAGCCGCGCTACGCGCAGACACCGGACCTCTTTTTCTTCAATTCCGAAAAGCTGTGCCAGGGTACTGAAAAGTCTCACCCCGGGCACAATCGCCAAATCCAGTATCAATCCTGCCTGCGGCCCCTGGGCAAGATTGCGCACTCCGGCAAGTCTGTGTCCATGCTCAACAAGCTCTGGCAGCCTTTCCCCTACATCAGGAACTCTGATAAGATACCGGCCCAGGTTGATGAGTTTGCAAAGCGACGGCCAGTCAAGCGGAACCCTGCGGCCTGCTGTAATCTGCAAACCCCTGGGCAGGAAAGGCCCGAAATCCCTGACAACATTGCCCGAGTAACGAAAGCTCGTAAAAATGTCTACATATTCACTTTCTGAAACCAACCCCACGGGTAATGGCGGGCCCAAAGAAAGCATCGGCTTCGGAGAAAAACCCCGAGTATAAATAATCGGCAGTTCGCTCCTGCGCAATGAATGGTAAAGCGCCCTCACCCGGTCAAGATGGGCTGCAAAACGATAAGGCTCTTTCACCACATATCTCAGCCGGAATCGATTCTTCGGCTCATTGTAATTCATAACCGGCTTTGATTTACGGCCATACGCGGTCAGAACCACCGCTGTCTTCTCAGGCCTTGGCGGTGGTTTTCCTTCCGGACAAATACCGCAACCGGTGCATCCGGTCCGGCCGCAATCCGGGGTTTCTTCACCCTGCTGAGCACGTTCGTATTCACGCCTCAGAAAAGCCTTGTCTACACCGGTGTCAATAAAATCCCAGGGAAGAGAAAAATCCAACTCCTTCCTGCCGGTGAATTCATCCGGGTCAACACCCTCCTTTTCGCACGCCTCCACCCAGTTTGGGAACCTGAAGTATTCGGTCCACTCCTGGAAAACACCGCCTTTGTGATAAACGTCCTCGATAACCCGGCCCAACCGTTCATCGCCCCTTGCCAGCAAAGCTTGAACAAAGGAACTTTCAGGTTTCTCCCACTTCGCCTTGATATTCCGCCGGGTAAGCACCGACTTCAACCTGTCGATCTTTTCCCTAACCTGTTCGACGCCGACAAAACCCGCCCACTGTAAAGGCGTATGCGGTTTTGGCACGAACGGGCTCAGTTTGTAACGCACCGCTCTGCCCTGGCACATCCTGGCGATTTCATTCACGAACCTTCCGATTTCGTCCACATCAGCATCGGTCTCGGTTGGCAAACCGAGCATGAAATAGAGTTTTACACCACGCCATCCCGCATCGAGCGCGGTCCGAATCGCCTCGACTGTCCTGGCTTCTGAGATGTTCTTGTTAATAAAGGATTTCAGGTGCGAAGAAACAGTCTCCGGCGCAAAAGTCAAGCCGGTCTTTTTCACTTCTTTCATATCGAATGCCAGCTCAGGCGAAAACTCCTCACCCCGAGTCGAAGGCAAAGACAGTGCAACATTGCGGCCCTTGAGCCTTGAATTCAACCGGTGCACAAGATTCAAAAGGTCCGGGTAATCCAGTGTTGAAAGAGAAAGAAGCGAAATTTCTTCCCAGCCGGTTGCCCTGATTCCCTGCTCGGCCAAGCTGACAATCTGTTCAACCGTCCTGAATCTGACCGGACGGTTAATCATCCCAGCTTGGCAGAACCGGCAACCCCTGGTGCATCCACGGTTAATCTCGATCGTCAGCCTGTTATGGACCGTTTCACAAATGGGCACCACCGGGGGAAAAGGGAAATCCTCTTCTTTCAGTTCTTCAAGGATTCTGCGCCTCACCGAATTCCTTCTCCTTTCGGTTTTACCAGGCACAAACAGACCGCTCAGCCGTGCAATAGATGAAAGCAAATCGTCCCGGTTCCTGTGGTTCCAATCTGCATAAACCTCGGTAATTTCCCTGACCGGTTCCTCCCCGTCACCGACAACAAACGCATCTATGAAATCAACCAGAGGAAGCGGATTCACAGTGCATGGCCCGCCCGCAACAACGAGAGGATGTCTGGTGTCGCGCTCATCCCGATGCAATGGAATCTGTGCCAGGTCAAGCAGATAAAGCAGATTGGTATAGGAAAGTTCGGTCTGAAGCGAAACCCCGAGAATATCAAATTCCTTCACCGGCCGCTTGGATTCAAGCGCATAAAGTGGCATCTCCTCTTTGCGCAACAAAGCACCGAAATCAGGCCATGGGCAATAAACCCGGTCACATGCGGCATTGTCTATCCGGTTGATAACAGAATAGAGAATACGCAGCCCGTAGTTGGACATACCAAGCTCATACACCTCTGGCATTGCCAGCACCCAGCTTACCTTCGATGGTTCTGTCGCTTTCAGGAGGGTGTTGTACTCGCCGCCGGTGTATCGGATCGGTTTTGTTACGAGGGGTAGAACCTCGTTCACTTTATCAAACATCTAAGATAACTCATGTTATCTTCACTCGTGCCAAAGTCAAGCAAATCGTTGCGGTTTCAGGCGTGAAATCATTATCTTCTTTCAAGGCACGGTTACGCCCATCGACCCAGACCCCTTCATCTTCTCCCAGAACGAAATCCCTTATCCTACCGCTTATACGTTCCCATCAACTCTGCCTGCGCCAGGATGTGTCCCTTTATAGCATCTTGCAACCGTTTGGCCCCGGCCTTGGAATCCAAATCAAGCTTCTTATCCAAGGCATAAAGCCTGAAATAATAATGGTGCGGTTTGCCGCGTGGTGGGGCCGGGCCTTTGTAACCAACTACCCTGAAACCATTAACACCTTGAACCGTCCCGTTATCAAGAACCGGCTTTCTGGCCACGCCTTGCTTGAGCATCCNCACACTGTCCGGGATATTGAAAATCACCCAGTGAACAAAAGTCCCAATCGGCGCATCCGGGTCCTGGCATAGCAATGCAAAACCCTTTGTGCCTTCAGGCACTTTATCCCATTCCAGCGCTGGTGAAACATCCTCACCATCCGCGGTATAAAGCTTAGGAATCGGTCCACCGTTCTCAAAATCCGGGCTGGTCAGGACCATACTATCTTCTGCCGGCACCGGCGCCGGTTTGCCGCCGCATGCCAGCAATAACCCTACCACAACCGACAACATATAATATAACCTATCCATTCTAATTACCTCCTGATGCAAACCTAAGCCGAAATCCACTCTTGTCAACAACCGGATAAAACGCTCTGTTCACCTATTTAAGTCTGCCTTGTTCCAGGCCTTTTCCAATACCTTTTCTCGTACCTTTTTCAGAATTAGAGATAAATCCGGCAAAACCTCAGCGACCCTTGACATCCGCAGCCCAGCGCTTGACATATCGCCTCAGCGCAATATGCTTGCGAGCAATGGAAAGCAGGTCTGACTCCCCAGAGAGAAGAACGGCAGGAGTAGGAATATGCCGAGGAAAGTGAAGCAGAAAGGGCAGGTAGGCGACTACCGGCATAAGAAGGCGAAGCGGAAGAATAACCCGCCGGCCGGGATTGCGCCGATTTATGAGGCGCACGAGCGCAAGACCCAGAAGTACGAATATGACCCGCAACTGGTTTGGGCCGGCAAGGCCGAGCATACTTCATTCGAGGTTGATGAGGTATCGCTCCATATCCACGAGCGTATCTCGACCCGCGCGATTCTCGAAGCAGTCAAGAAGCCGGAGCAGCAAATGGCCCTTTTCGGTGAAACCGAGCTGCCGGCAGACCAGAGGATTGAGTTCTATCAGCATGAAGTCGGCTGGGCCAACCGCCGTCTTTCCTCAGGTGCTCAACATAGTCTGGGAGTACATGACCAAAAGGGTTGTCCCAAGCGAGATAGGTGTGCCGCTGGAGGAAGTCGCCCTGCTCAAGTACAAGCAGTTCATTGTTGACCGGCTCACCGAAGCTATCGAACCCGACACTGATGCTGGCGAAGCGCCAGTTCTACCGGTGATAGAGAAATTTCGGCCTATCGGTTCAACCTCAGAGGTGCTTTTCCGCACGGTCAGGCCGACAGTGGAGACGTCCAGGAGTCACATCAGCCACGTGGTGCTGGATGCGCCGAGCTGGGAACACAGCGTTGCTTACCGTCTGGAACGTCTGTGCGAAGTAGTTGCCTATGCCCGCAATGACCACCTGGACTTCACGATACCATACGAGTGGCAGGGCCAGAACCACGAGTATCGGCCGGACTATCTTGTTCGCTATCGGGCAAACGGCGGGGAGGTCAAAATAATCCTTGAAGTGAAGGGGTTTGAGACTGAACAGGACCGCCAGAAAGAAACCGCCGCCAAGAGGTGGGTGCGCGCAGTGAACCACCATGGCGAATTCGGTAGATGGGCGTTCGGTATCTGTAGGTTGCCCGGTCGGGTGCACGAGGTGCTCAAAAGGGCTGCGGATGGCGTCGCCTAACTGCTGAGCCCGGACCCAACTGGAACGCATAACGCTGTGCGTCATCTCATAGAAGTCTGCTGCACAGCGGCATCCTTTATGTAACTTGTTCTCTTTCAGGCACTTCTGCAATTTATACCTGTTTTTAGGGCATACCCCCTCCACCGCCCCCCTCGCTGGTTCTCTTCCGGTTTTGTTCCCAGATTGTATTCTGGATTTTGTCCCGGATATTATCCCTGGAATGAATTCTGGTATGCATTGAGATTCTTTTCC
>JGI24025J20009_10001123_pt1 | contig 20442 bp, 19 predicted proteins | sample Cruoilmetagenom3_FD_20009 | JGI IMG/M metagenome (IMG submission 20009) | reverse complement strand
GGTGACCATCCGCGACAATGGCCGTGGTATCCCGATTGACCCGCATCCAAAATTCCCCGGCAAATCCGCGCTGGAGGTGATCCTGTGTACCCTGCATGCGGGCGGTAAATTCAGCGGCGATTCCTATGAAACCTCAGGGGGGCTGCACGGTGTTGGCGCGTCGGTGGTGAATGCGCTGTCGGACAGCATGGTTGTGCAGGTGGCGCGGGATCGCAAGCTGTATGAACAGCGGTTTTCGCGCGGGGTGCCGCTGGGCCCGGTGGAAAATATTGGGGCTGCGCCAAACCGGCGCGGCACCACGGTGACCTTTCACGCGGATGCCGAGATATTTGGCCATCACAAGTTCAAACCGGCCCGGCTGTTCAAATCCATCCGGTCCAAGGCCTATCTGTTCTCGGGCGTGGAAATACGCTGGAAAACCGCAATTGACGATGGCGAAACCCCGACCGAGGCCACGTTTCATTTTCCCGGTGGCTTGTCCGACTATCTGACCGAAACCCTGAACGGGTCGTCCACCTATGCCGAGGCACCGTTTGCCGGCACTGTAAGCTTCAAGGAAAAGTTCAACACACCAGGCAAGGTGGAATGGGCGATCAACTGGACCCCGTCGCGCGACGGTTTCATCCAAAGCTATTGCAACACCGTCCCCACCCCCGAAGGCGGCACCCACGAGGCTGGGTTCTGGGCGGCGATCCTGAAGGGCATCCGCGCCTATGGCGAGCTGATCAGCAACCGCAAGGCCGCACAGATCACCCGCGAAGACCTGACAACGGGCGGCTGCGCATTGGTCAGCTGTTTCATCCGCGAGCCGGAATTTGTTGGCCAGACCAAGGACCGTCTGGCCACGGTCGAGGCACAAAGGCTGGTGGAAAACTCGGTCCGGGACCATTTTGACAACTGGCTGGCAGCCGATACCAAATCGGCCGGCGCGATCCTTGATTTTCTGGTGCTGCGGGCCGAAGAGCGGCTGAAACGGCGGCAGGAAAAGGAAACCGCGCGCAAATCGGCCACCAAAAAGTTGCGCCTGCCGGGCAAGCTGACCGATTGTTCGTCCAATACGCGCGAGGGCACCGAGCTGTTTATCGTCGAGGGCGACAGTGCGGGCGGTTCGGCCAAGATGGCGCGCAATCGCAAGACGCAGGCCTTGTTGCCGCTGCGGGGTAAAATCCTGAACGTGCTGGGGGCGGCATCGTCCAAGCTGGGATCAAACGCCGAGATTTCCGACCTGACGCAGGCGCTTGGGGTTGGGCTGGGGTCGCGGTTTAACGTGGATGATCTGCGGTATGACAAGGTGATCATCATGACGGATGCGGATGTGGATGGCGCCCATATCGCGGCCTTGTTGATGACGTTCTTCTTTACCCAAATGCGCCCGATGATCGACACCGGGCATCTGTACCTGGCCTGCCCGCCGCTGTTTCGCCTGACGCAGGGCGCGCGGCGGGCCTATTGCGTGGACGAGATTGAGAAGAACGAGATGCTGGAAAAGGGGCTGGGCGGTAAGGGCAAGATCGACGTGTCACGGTTTAAGGGTCTGGGTGAGATGGACGCCAAGGATCTGAAGGAAACCACGATGGACCCAGGGTCGCGCAAGTTGATCCGGGTGACGATTGACGAGGACGAACCGGGCGAAACCGGCGATCTGGTAGAGCGTTTGATGGGCAAAAAGCCCGAGAAGCGGTTTGAGTATATTCAGGAGAATGCGCGGTTTGTGGAGGAGTTGGATGTTTAGAGCGCGGCGCGCTCTGGGTGTCAAAATGTCAGAACGCCAATTTGGTTTCGGATGCCGTTTCAGCCGATCTGGATAGATTAGGTCTTCTTCGATACGTGAAAAAATCACCTTGCGTGATGAGCGGTTTTTTTCCTCTCGCTTCGCGACCCACTTCTTGGCCCTCGTAAAGACCTTCAGGAAACGATATTTCGTCACTATCCAGCCGAGACATGGTGCCAAATTCCTACGCTGTATCCACTAATAATGCAGCAAAACACGGCTTAGATGATCAGCGTTGGAATTGTTTGAAACCCAGCCGCAAACCTACCCTTGCACCCAGTCCAAAATCGTGTCTGCCACCGCCTGCGGTTCCTGATGGATCAGCCAGTGGTTCAGGCCGGGCAGGGTCACGCGGGTCAGGTCTGGCGCAAACGCCTCCAGCCCCTCGGTGGATTCGGGCAACAGCGCGCTGTCGAGATCGCCCCAGATCAACAGATGCGGGCAGCGCACCACCAACCGCTCCAGCGGCAGCGAGGGCAGGTCTGTCAGCGGCTTACCCGGGTCCGCGACGCGCAGGGGCGAGGCGCGATACCAGTGGATCATGGTTTTCAGCCGCCCCGGACGCGCCCATTCTGTCAGATACTCCTGCGCCTTGGCCTCGGTCAGCCAGCCGCTGTCCATCTTGGCCATGACCAGCTGTTTCATCTTGGCAAAATCATCGGCAGCCAGTTCATTGTGCGAGGTGTCGCGGCGCAGATAGTTGATATACTGGCTGGCCTTAGACTGTGCGCCACCCGCCGCCATGGCGCGCTGAAACGGCACCGGGTGCACCCCATTGGCGATGATCAGCTGCTTCACCAGATCGGGTTTGAACATCGCCAGCCCATAGGCCACCGCCGCGCCCCAATCGTGGCCCATCACCGTCACCGGCGCGCCAATCTGGGTGATCAGCGCCGCCATGTCCCCCACCAGCGCCGAGGCGGTGTAATTCTCGACCCCCTCAGGTGCCCAGCTTTGGCCATAGCCGCGCTGGTCCGGCGCGATACAGTGAAAATGGCGCGCCAGCAGTGGGGCCAAATCGCCCCAGGCGCCGCCATATTCGGGAAACCCATGCAGCATCAGTAACACCGGCAGGCCGGGATCGCCCCAATGGCGGATGTGGAACGGATGCCCATTCAGGTGGCGGGTCTCGGTCTGCATCCGGGCCCTTTCGGTTGGGGCGGCAATACGTCAGGTAAAACCGGTTTTTTTGATTTATCTTTGCTTACTGTGACAGGTTTTTGACACTGATCAAAGCGCGTTTGTCTGGATTTGCTAGGCAAAGTCACAGCCCGTAAACACAAGAGGAGCGCGTATGACTAACCCGATCCCGAAAGAAACGCCTGTTGCCAGTAATGGCAGCGGAGATGGTGTGGACAAAGCAGTCACCGCGCCCGCATCCACAGCGGCCCCGGTTGCTGCAAAAAGCGCCGCCAAGCCCAGCCCCGAACAGGTGCGCAAAGCGTTCGAAAGCGGGAAATACCCCTATACCGGAAAGCTGGCGCGCCGCACCTACGAAGCCGACAAGGCGCAGTTACAGGCCGAGTTGCTAAAGGTGCAGTTGTGGGCGCAGGAAACCGGTCAAAAGTTCGTCATGATCTTCGAAGGTCGGGACGCTGCGGGCAAAGGGGGCACGATCAAACGCTTTACCGAGCACCTTAACCCACGGGCCGCTCGTGTGGTCGCGCTGAATAAACCCACAGATGAAGAGCGCGGCCAGTGGTATTTCCAGCGCTATATCGACCATCTGCCCACTTCCGGTGAAATGGTTCTGTATGACCGGTCCTGGTATAACCGCGCCGGGGTTGAAAGGGTGATGGGGTTCTGTGAACCCAGCGAGTATCTGGAGTTCATGCGCCAGACGCCTGATCTGGAACAGATGCTGGTGCGCTCGGGAATCCGGCTTTACAAATACTGGTTCTCGGTCACCCAGGTCGAACAGCGCCGCCGTTTTGACAGCCGCGCCACCGACCCGCTGAAGCGCTGGAAGCTCAGCCCTATTGACAAGGCAAGCCTGGACAAATGGGATGATTACACCGAGGCCAAAGAGGCGATGTTCTTTTACACTGACACGGCGGATGCACCCTGGACGGTGATCAAATCCAACGACAAGAAACGCGCACGGCTGAATTGCATGCGCCACTTTTTGGCCTCGCTGGATTATCCGGATAAGGATGTCGACATCGTTGGTGAACCCGACCCGCTGATTGTCGGGCAGGCACATCACGTGATCCACAGCTCGAAGCATATTCTGGGAACTGCGCTGCATCCTGGCAGCCGGAAGTAACGCTTATGCCTGTGGTCTTGCGTTAGCCCGGTTCTGCTTGGTTGGGACGGGGCTGTTTTGTTGGCCGACTCAGCCCACCGATTGCCAGAACCCGTTGCGTAATCTCGTCAATTCCTTGCCCCGATTTCAAGGCTGCAAACACAAATGGCCGGGCGCCGCGCATCCGGGCGGCATCGCGGTCCATCACTTCTAGCGAGGCGCCGACATGCGGCGCCAGATCAGTCTTGTTGATCACCAACAGGTCGGATTTGGTGATCGCCGGTCCGCCTTTGCGTGGAATCTCCTCGCCTGCGGCCACGTCGATCACGTAAAGTGTGATGTCTGCCAGTTCCGGGCTGAAGGTGGCGGACAGGTTGTCGCCACCGGATTCGATCATGATCAGGTCCAGATCGGGAAAGCGGTCATTCAGCTCGGCCACCGCCGCGAGATTGATCGATGCGTCCTCGCGGATCGCCGTATGCGGGCAACCACCGGTTTCAACACCTTTGATCCGCTCTTGCGGCAGCGCCTGCATCCGCATCAGGGCCTCGGCATCTTCCTGAGTGTAGATATCATTGGTGATCACCGCGACCGAGAAGTCATCGCGCAAAGCGCGGCACAGGGCGGCGGTCAGGGTGGTTTTACCGGCCCCAACCGGGCCGCCTATTCCGATGCGCAAAGGTCCGTTGGCAGATGTCATGATTGGAAAAGCCTTGAATACTGGGTTTCATGTTTCATCGACGCAATATCGGCCATGAACGTGCTGGCCCCCAAATCGTCAATGGTCTGGATCTGCGCCTGTGCCGCAATATCGGCGCACAGCGGCGCGACGGCGGCCAGAACGGCCTGACCATCGGTCTGCCCCAGCGGGATCAGCCGGATCGCGGCAGAGGTCAGGTTGCTGGCGAACCCGTGCAGGTAAAACACCAGCACCTCCGCCAGTGGCAGGCCCATGGCGCGTGCGGCGGCCCCCACGGCAACCGGATAGGTCAGATCCGGCACTGACAAGGGCCAGATGGCACGGGTGGTCCGGGCAAAGGCCGCGCCCTGATTGGAGGTTTCGATCAGCCGTTCACGCGACGGGGCCAGGGCGCGGGCCAGCGCGTCAATTTCGGGCAGGGCGTTGGTTTCGGCGTGATACCCCGCGACCAGCAGGATCGCATCATTGCGCCCCGCGCCGTCGCTTAGGACCGCGCGCAGCCAGTCCAGAAACCCATCCGCATCGCGGATATCCCCCACATCCACCGCCCATTCCAGCCCGTGGCTATAGCTGAACCCGCCCACTGGAAAGGCAGGCGACAACCATTGCGCCAGGGTCAGCAGGGATGCGGGATCAGTGGGCATGCGAATGCGTCCGCCCATGCCCGTATGCCCCGCCTTCGGGGGTAAAGGCCTCGGTGATTTCACGGGTTTGCGCGCCGATCTTGTCCAGCATGTCGCGGATCACATGATCGCGCTGGATCACCAGGCGTGTGGCCTCGATCTGACAGGGGGTGTGGCGGTTGCCCACATGCCAGGCGACGCGCACCAGATCGTCTGCGGTGACTTCCAGCAGCGGTTCGGGCGCGGCCAACACCGCGATTTCATCGCCGTTTTCCAGCACCAGAACCCCGCCATGGTTCAGTGAGGTTGTCTGCGGCAGATCAACCAGAATTGACCGCCCGTCGGTCAACTCTAGCACTTTACGGCGGATGAACCGCGCCTCGTAATCCAGTTCAACGGACCCGACAGGCGCTGGTTTATGCGCGTGATTGGTATAGCGCTGTGCGCAGGGCAGGGGCGGCGTCATGGCCGCCCCCGTTCAATCGTCAGACCCAGTAGTTTCTGGAAAAGACGTGATGCGCGATGTCTTCGCGCTTGATCCCGTATTCCTGCAGTTTTGCATCGCTCAGTGCCTGCAACGCTCTGACTTGCCGCATCTGCGAGTTGGACTCGGCCATGCGAACAAGGGTTGCGCCAAAAGCGGCGAACAGTCGGGCGAAGACGCCAAGAAGGCCGTGACTGACCGGTAGGTTTGTTGTGGATTGTGCCATCAGAGATTTCTCCTGCTAAGATCAATTTGCTCCCTTGATGGACAAGATATGCTGCAGGTGCAGCATTAGCTAGCACCTTACGGGCATAGCCGCTGTGCGTCTGCTGCAGGTCTTGGGTGGATTTTGTCATAAGTCACTCGCTTAAAATAGGAAATAACGCTGCGCCATCGGCAGCACTTCGGCGGGTTGGCAGGTCAGCAACTCGCCATCTGCCCGGACTTCGTAGGTTTCCGGGTTCACTTCGATATGGGGCAGGGCGTCGTTCAGGATCAGATCGGCCTTGCCGATATTGCGCGTGCCCGTCACCGCAACCGTTTGCTTGGCCAGTCCCAGCGCGTTGCCAATCCCGGCGGCGTGTGCGGCCCCGGACACAAAGGTCACGGCCGAGTTTTCCACCGACCGGCCAAATGCGCCGAACATCGGGCGGGTATAGACCGGCTGCGGCGTCGGGATCGACGCATTCGGGTCGCCCATCTGCGCACAGACAATGGTGCCCGCCATCAAAACCATCTCGGGTTTTACCCCGAAAAACGCCGGGTCCCACAGAACCAGATCGGCGCGTTTGCCTTCTTCGATGCTGCCGATCTGATGCGAGATTCCGTGGGCGATCGCCGGGTTGATGGTGTATTTGGCAATATAACGCCGCACCCGCAGGTTGTCGTTTTCGCCGGTCTCGCCCGCCAGACGCCCGCGTTGTTTTTTCATCTTGTCGGCGGTCTGCCAGGTGCGGATCAGCACTTCGCCGACCCGGCCCATCGCCTGACTGTCGGACGCGATGATCGAGAATGCGCCCATATCGTGCAGGATATCTTCGGCGGCAATCGTCTCGCGCCGGATCCGGCTTTCGGCAAAGGCCACGTCTTCGGGGATGGATTTGTCCAGATGGTGGCAGACCATCAACATATCCAGATGTTCCTCCAGCGTGTTGACCGTAAAGGGGCGCGTCGGGTTGGTAGAACTGGGGATCACATGCGGCTCGCCACAGATCTTGATGATGTCCGGCGCGTGGCCCCCCCCCGCACCTTCGGTGTGAAAGGCGTGAATGGTCCGGCCTTTCATCGCCGCGACGGTGTTTTCGACAAACCCGGATTCATTCAGCGTGTCGGTATGGATCATCACCTGCACATCCATGTCATCGGCTACCGACAGACAGCAATCAATCGCTCCGGGGGTGGTGCCCCAGTCTTCGTGCAGTTTCAGCGCGCAGGCGCCGCCCTGCACCATCTCGACCAGGGCGCCGGGCTGGCTGGCGTTGCCCTTGCCCGAAATGCCAAAGTTCATCGGGAAGGCATCTAACGATTGCAACATGCGGCCAATGTGCCAGGCACCGGGGGTACAGGTGGTGGCCAATGTGCCATGCGCCGGCCCGGTGCCACCGCCCAGCATGGTGGTGACGCCGGAATGCAATGCATCCTCGATCTGTTGTGGGCAGATGAAATGGATATGGCTGTCAAAACCGCCCGCCGTCAGAATGCGCCCCTCGCCGGCAATTGCTTCGGTGCCGGGACCGATGATGATATCGACGCCGGGCTGGGTGTCGGGGTTGCCTGCCTTGCCGATCTTGTGAATGCGCCCGTCGCGCAGGCCGACATCGGCCTTGTAGATGCCGGAATGGTCGACAATCAGCGCATTGGTGATCACCGTATCCACCGCCCCATCGGCGCGGGTGGTCTGGGCTTGGCCCATCCCGTCGCGGATCACTTTGCCACCGCCAAACTTGACCTCTTCGCCATAGGTGGTCAGGTCGCGCTCGACCTCGATAATCAGGTCTGTATCGGCCAGCCGCAGCCGGTCGCCGGTGGTGGGGCCGAACATCGCGGCATAGTCTGAACGGGCTATTTTGGCGGGCATGATGGGTCCTGTCAGCTGTTGGGCAAAGGGGGAAATTCAAGGCGCATCAAGATCATGCGCGTGTCTTTGGTGGTTGGGGTGTCTGGGTCGGCGAGGTCTTTACGACCCATTGATGGAAAAGCATTGCGCAGCCTCACTCAACCCACAGATCCCGGGCGCGGTGCCAGTCTTCGATTGACTGGTCCGGATAGCGCGCAAACACCTTGTCGCCTTCGCGTATGTCAGGCACGACCCAGGGCGCTTTGAAATCCTGCATGATGTGGCAGGTCTGTGGCGGCACCGGCAGGGCGGTGTCGATGGACGAGGCAAAGGGATAGATCATTTCGGGCCAGCGCGGATCGAAATTCCACAACATTGACCCGCAGTCACGGCAGAAAGAGCGGCGCGCGGCGCTGGCGGTGCCGCTGTCGTCGGTGATACCGTGTTCCCCGATATGATCGCGCCCGGTGATGGTCAGTGTTTCGGTGATCGCCATAATATTGACGACATACCCACCACCACCCCCGGTTTTGCGGCAGGCATTGCAATAACAGCGCATATAAGGGTGCGGCGTGTGGCTGGCGACGGTGAATGACACCGCACCACAATTGCAGGACCCTTGCAGACTCATCGGCACTAGAGATCACCCATGATCTGCTGATTAAACCCAAAAACCCGGCGGTCGCCCACAAGGGCAATCAGCTGAACCTCGCGCCGTTGTCCCGGTTCGAACCGCACGGCAGTGCCTGCCGCGATGTCCAGCCGACAGCCGCGTGCAGCATCCCGGTCAAAGGCCAGCGCTGCATTGGCTTCGGCGAAATGATAATGCGATCCGATCTGCACCGGGCGGTCGCCGGTATTGGCAACCATCAGCGTGATTGCCTCGCGCCCTTGGTTCAGCACCAGATCGCCCTCGGCGATGAACATCTCGCCCGGAATCATTTGGCGCGGGCCCGGATCAGGGCGGCGGCACCCAGGCTAAGGCCCATCAGGCCAAGGCTGATCGCCAGAACGGCGGCCAGCGACAGCGTGTCGGCGCTGTGCAGGTGCGCTGCAGTATCCGCATGGGCGGTGGCCTGGCTGGCCAGCAGGATAAGAACAGGGGGCAGGGTTAGTCTGGTCATAGCGTTTATGCCTTTTTTAAGCGTCGGGTTTCAGCGGATCGGGTTGTGAACGGTCACCAGCTTGGTGCCATCGGGAAAGGTGGCCTCGACCTGAACGTCGTGGATCATCTCGGGGATGCCGGGCATACATTGGTCACGGGTGATAATCTCGGCCCCTGCCTGCATCATGTCGGCCACGCTGCGCCCGTCGCGCGCGCCCTCGACAACCGCGTCGGTTATCAGGGCAATCGCCTCGGGATAGTTCAGCTTGACGCCGCGTGCCAACCGCTTGCGCGCCACTTCGGCGGCCATCGCGATCAACAGCTTGTCTTTTTCTCGGGGGGTCAGTTGCATCTTAGATCATCCATGTTCGGGGCATTGGGGCTGTGCCAAGCAGCTCAATCAGTGGCACAAGGGTTTTTCGTAATATAAAGCCATCCACCGCCAGCAGCCGGGCAAACAGCAGCCCGTCGCGGATCAGGCTGACACCGCCGGTCGCGGGCATCATTGCGCGGGCAGGGGCCAGAAAACGTTCGGCGTCGCTGGCGGCAAGCAGGACACTGGCCATGGCACCGCACCCGGCGCCAATGGCGGTGCGGTGCATTTGCGCGGCTGCATCGCCCTGCATCAGGGTGCGGTCGGCAAACAACACTTGCCCGGCGCGGCGCAGCGTAATCCGGTCGCGGAACTCCAGGTGGTGCACGACCTCGCCCATTTCGGCGCGTCCGAATATCACCGGCTCTACCGCCAGCAGGCGCGCGTCGGGGGCCAGATCAATGTCCAACGACCGATGCAGCGCCGCGTGGTCATACAGCAGCGTTTCCTGCGGCAGCCAGTCCAGCCGNGCCTGNGCCCCNACCGAAACCCGGTTGGTCAGCCGCCCGATTTCGCCCGGTTGTGCGCGATAAGCGCGTTCGGCAGCCTGGGTTGTCAGAACCATATGGCATCCCGGACCTACTGTGGCTGTCACGTCAAACCTGTCACCACCGGTAATGCCCCCGGCGGTGTTCAGTGTCACACCGGTCAGGCTGTTCTGCGGGGTGCGGGGGAATAACAGTTTCATCGACCCTTGCTGATGCAGGTGATCCAGAACCGAACGCCCGTCCAGCAGTTTGCACGACACTGATGCCCGCCCAAATGCGCGGGGCTGCAGCGGAATAGGCGCATCGTGGGCTATGTGTGGGGCAGCAAGAATGACCGGCTCCGGGGTTAACAAGTGGATCGTGGATAACTAGCCACTAATTTGCGCAGTCTGACAGGTTTAACGCCGTTTTGCTGAAAATCGCCTCACTTGTCGCCCAATTAATGGGCTGTATGGCNTGAGGTGATGAAAAAATAAGCAAACTCCAACTTCTGCCAGGGCAACCGTTACCGAGCTATTGCGTGATTTCCGTGGGCTGTCCTTGATGCACCTGCCCGATCCAAATGCAGTCTGCTTGCACAGGATTCGGGTGTGTGACGACCACAGACGTGGAAATCAAACGGTCGCCACACGTTTGCAACACTTACGTTGCGGGGAAAATCTAGGCCTGCCCTGCGCTGTGCGCAAGGCGATGCTTGTGTAAACCCCCCGCCTGGAGACATCTATGACCCTGAAAAGAACAGCCCTGGCCGCGACCGTGGCCCTTACTGCACTGGCAACCCCGGCACTGGCCGAAGATCCGATCAAAATCGGCGTGTTGCATTCGTTGTCCGGCACGATGGCGATTTCTGAAACCACGCTGAAAGACACCATGCTGATGCTGATCGAGGATCAGAATGCCAAAGGTGGCATCCTGGGCCGCCCGATCGAGGCTGTTGTGGTTGATCCGGCGTCCAACTGGCCGCTGTTTGCGGAAAAAGCGCGCGAGCTGCTGACCGTTGAAGACGTTGACGTGATCTTTGGGTCGTGGACCAGTGTCAGCCGCAAATCGGCGCTGCCGGTTCTGGAAGAACTGAACGGCCTGATGTTCTACCCGGTTCAGTATGAGGGCGAGGAAAGCTCTAAAAACGTATTCTACACCGGTGCCGCGCCCAACCAGCAGGCGATTCCGGCGACCGATTATTTCCTGGACGAGTTGGGGATTGAAAAATTCGCGCTGCTGGGCACCGATTATGTGTATCCGCGGACAACCAACAACATCCTTGAAAGCTATCTGAAGGGCAAAGGCATCGCTGAATCCGATATCTTTGTGAACTACACGCCGTTTGGTCATTCTGACTGGTCCAAGATCGTGGCCGACGTGGTTGCACTGGGCGCCGATGGCAAAAAAGTTGGCGTTATCAGCACCATCAACGGCGATGCTAACATTGGTTTCTACAAGGAACTGGCCGCCGCTGGCGTGTCTGCCGATGACATTCCGGTTGTTGCCTTTTCGGTTGGCGAAGAAGAACTGTCGGGTCTGGACACCACCAACCTGGTGGGCCATCTGGCTGCCTGGAACTACTTTCAGTCCGCTGAATCTGACCTGAACGATGCATTCATCGCCAAGTGGAAAGCCTTTGCCGGTGAAGAGCGGGTCACAAATGACCCGATGGAAGCCCACGTGATTGGCTTTAACATGTATGTGCAAGCTGTTGAAAAAGCAGGAACAACCGATGTGGATGCCGTGCGCGCCGCAATGTATGGCCTTGAGGTTCCAAACCTGACCGGCGGCACCGCCGTGATGCTGCCTAACCATCACCTGGCCAAGCCAGTGCTGATTGGTGAAATTCAGGACGATGGCCAGTTCGACATCATCAGCCAGACGGCCGAAGTTCCGGGCGACGCCTGGACCGATTTCCTGCCGGAATCGGCTGTGCTGATGTCCGACTGGAAAGATCTGGGCTGTGGGATGTACAACACCACCACCAAGACCTGCGTACAGACCCTTTCCAACTACTGATCACTAACAAAAACTAAAAGAAGAGGGGGCTGCGGTCCCCTCTTTCATCGGCTCACGGGGCAAATAATTTCATGCGGCATATCCTAGTGGCTATCATGGCCCTCCTGTTTTTGGCACTGCCTGTTGCTGCCCAAACCGGACCAGTGCAGACTTTGCTGCAAGACAATCGCGCGATGATCGAAAAGAGTTCGCGCAAGACCATTCAGCCCACTGTTGATGCCCTGGTGGTCAGCGGTTTGCCGCAGGTGCAGCTGATCCTGCAGAAATGGCAGGCGCGCGAGATTTGGCAGCGTAAAGAGGACAAGCTGTTCTTTTACGGGGTAGAGACCGACAAGAACGTCTATCGCCTGTTTGATTTTGATACCTCCGAACCGGTTGGCGAATACCCCAAGAAACAACTGAAACAGATCAAACCCAACAGCGGTGTGCAGGCGATAATCGCCACGTCGCTGGTGCGTTTTCAACTTAGCGACCCGGACCCGGCCCTGCGCCGCGCCGCGCTAACCTCTATTCAGCGCGATCCGGGCATGGCATTGCTGGCCCCGTTGCGCGCCTCGATCAAAGGCGAAACCGATGCCGATCTGCTGGCGCAGAAACAGCGGCTGGCCACCCTGCTGACCATCAGCTTTGATCCCGATGCCGCCACCCGGATTGCCGCCATCACCGATGTTGCGGGCGATCTGGGCGTCGATGTGCGCGCCACACTGAACCCGCTGTTGACCACCACGCTGAAATTCGCGCTGGGGGCGGTGCCCAGCACAGAAAGTATCGCCACCACCCGCGCCATCGGGCGCGATATCACGGCGGACGAGGCCTATGCCCTGCTCGTGGCTACCGGTGCCGCCCCGGCTGAAACCACCGCCGACGAAATCCGTGCGGTTCTGGCCGCCCACATTGCTGACGGGCAGGTTGGTGGCGTGTCGGTGTCGACCCTCGGGGATCCGCAGGCGCGGGTCGCGGCCTATGATGCGCTGGTCCAGACTGATACCGTGCCCGCCCGGATAACGCAGGTGCAACGTGACGCGACGCTGGCAGATTATGTGTTTTACGACGCCTATCAGGAACCGTCCAAAGCGGTGACCGATGCCGCCAGCGATGTTCTCAGAAGCATCGAGACCCGGGTTGGGGTCAATCAGGTGCTGGATCTGACCCTGGATGCACTGTCGCTGGCGTCGATCTATTTTCTGGCCGCCATCGGGTTGGCCATCACCTTTGGCGTCATGGGCGTGATCAACATGGCCCATGGCGAGTTCATCATGATGGGCGCCTATACCGGTTACGTCGTGCAACAGATCATCCCCGATTACACGATTTCGATCATCGTGGCGATCCCGACGGCCTTTGCCGTCACCTTTGCCGCCGGGGTGGCGATGGAGCGGCTGGTGATCCGCTGGCTGTATCATCGCCCGCTGGAAACCCTGCTGGCGACGTTTGGTATCTCGATCGCCCTGCAACAGATCGCCAAGAACATCTTTGGCACGCAGGCGCGGCCCCTGACATCCCCCGCATGGCTGGACGGGGCGTGGGTGCTGAATGACGTGGTGTCGATCAGCTATATCCGGGTGGCGATCTTTGTGCTGGCGCTGCTGTTTCTGGGATTGTTCCTGTTTATCATGAACCGCACCCGTCTGGGGCTGGAGACCCGCGCCGTCACCCAGAACCCGCGTATGGCCAGCGGTATGGGCATCAACCCGGACCGCGTGAACATGCTGACCTTCGGCCTTGGGTCGGGCATTGCCGGGGTCGCAGGCGTGGCCATCGGGCTTTATGCCAAGGTGACGTCGGAACTGGGCAGTGATTACATCGTGCAGTCGTTCATGACCGTGGTTGTTGGCGGTGTCGGCAACATCTGGGGCGCATTGCTGGGCGCGACGATGATCGGCTTCCTGCAAAAGGGTATCGAATGGTTCAACCCGTCCAATACCCTGGCCGCGCAAACCTATATGATCGTCTTTATCATCATTTTCATCCAGTTCCGGCCCCGTGGCGTTATCGCCCTCAAAGGCCGGGCGGCAGGGGATTAAACCGATGCAGAACAGTTTTTTATCCCGAAACCCGTCGGTTTTGATCTTTATCGCCATTCTGGCCCTGTTCACCGTGCTTGTTACGGTCTTGTCCGAAGGGTTTGGCATCGGGCTGATATCCACCTCGTTCATCAAGACCCTGGGCAAAACCTTATGTCTGTGCCTGGTGGCCATCGCGATGGACCTGGTCTGGGGCTATTGCGGCATTCTTAGCCTGGGGCATTTCGCATTCTTTGGGCTGGGCGGCTATATGATCGGTATGTGGCTGATGTTCGAACGCACGCGCGATATCGTGGTGACGTCATTGGCGGGGGCCGAAATTCCGCCAACCGCGCAAGAGATCAACGATGCCATCGGCAACCAGATATTCGGCGTGGTCGGATCATCGGACTTTCCGATGATCTGGGCGCTGTCGTCCAGCCTGACGGCGCAGCTGGCGCTGGTGGTGCTGGTGCCTGGGTTGCTGGCGCTGGTGTTTGGATGGCTGGCGTTTCGCAGCCGGGTTACAGGCGTCTACCTGTCAATCCTGACACAGGCGATGACGCTGGCGCTGTCGCTGTACCTGTTCCAGAATGACAGCGGGTTGCGTGGCAATAACGGCCTTTCCGGCCTGCAAAACCTGCCCGGTGCCGAAGGTATCCCACAGGCCATCGTTTCGGTCTGGTTCCTCTGGGGCTCGGCGCTGGCGCTGGGGCTGGGATACCTGCTGTTCAGTTGGGTGGTCTCGGGCAAGTTTGGCAGCGTGATCCGGGGGATCCGCGATGACGAGGCCCGCGTGCGCTTTCTTGGCTATTCGGTTGAAAGCTATAAGCTGTTTGTCTTTGTGATCAGCGCGGTGGTCGCGGGCATCGCCGGGGCGCTGTATTATCCGCAGGCGGGCATCATCAACCCGGCAGAGATGGCGCCGATTGCGTCGATCTATCTGGCCGTCTGGGTCGCCATCGGTGGGCGTGGGCGGTTCTATGGTGCGGTGATTGGCGCGGGGTTCGTATCGCTGGTGTCCACATGGTTCACCTCCGGTCAGGTGCCGTCGATCAATCTGGGGGTCTATGTGATCGACTGGGTAGATTGGTGGCAGGTGGTGCTGGGGCTGTCATTCGTGCTGGTCACGCTATACGCCCCCAAAGGCATCGGCGGGCTGTTTGACCTGCTGTCCGGCGTGATCAGCCCGCGCCGCCATGGCGCCGATCTTGGCCCCGATGCCGGATCCTTGCGCGAACAGGAGGCTAAGGAATGAGCACCTTATTAGAAGTGTCCGGCGTGTCGGTGTCGTTTGATGGGTTCAAGGCAATCAACAACCTGTCCTTTCAGATCGGCCCGGCGGAAATGCGCGCGGTGATCGGCCCGAATGGTGCCGGCAAGACCACGTTTATGGATATCGTCACCGGCAAAACCAAACCCGATGAAGGCCGGGTGTTGTTTGGTGACAAATCCAGATCCCTGCTGAAACTCAGCGAGGCCCAGATTGCCCAGGCCGGTGTCGGCCGCAAATTCCAGCGCCCGACGGTGTTTGAGGATCAGACAGTGTTTGACAACCTGCTGCTGGCACTGCGCAAGGATCGCGGGCCGATGGCGGTGCTGATGTATCGTCAGAACGCAGCGGACCGCGACAAGGTGCACCAGCTGGCCGACGATATCGGCCTGAAGGACCAGCTGCCGCGCAAATCGGGCGAGCTGAGCCATGGCCAGAAGCAATGGCTGGAAATCGGCATGTTGTTGGCGCAAGACCCACGTCTGTTGCTGGTTGATGAACCCGCCGCCGGAATGACGCCGGAAGAACGCGAACACACTACCGGCCTGCTGGTCGAGGCCGCCAAAACCCGCGCAGTGGTGGTGGTGGAACATGACATGGAATTTGTCCGCCGCCTGAACTGCAAGGTGACCGTGCTGCACGAAGGCGCGGTTCTGGCCGAGGGCAGCCTGGACCATGTCACCAAAAATCAAGAAGTCATTGATGTCTATCTGGGGCGCTGAACCATGCTGAAGACCAAAGACCTGACGCTGCATTATGGCGGCTCACAAATCCTGTACGATGTCTCGGTCACGGCGCAGCTGGGGCAGGTGACTTGTATCATGGGCACCAATGGGGTGGGCAAAACCAGCCTGCTCAAGGCGATATCGGGCGCGCATCCGCGCTCTGGCGGGGGGCTGGAACTGGCGGGGCAGGATTTGAAAGTGTTGCCCAGCTACGCGATGGCGCGGCTGGGGGTCGGGTATGTGCCGCAGGGCCGCGACATTTTCCAGTTGCTGACAGTGCGCGAAAATCTGGAAACCGGTTACGCCTGCCTGCCGCCCTCGGAACATTTCATCCCGGATGAAATTTATGAGCTGTTCCCGGTACTGAAAGATATGACCGCGCGGCGGGGCGGCGACCTGTCGGGCGGGCAACAACAACAACTGGCGATTGCCCGCGCCCTGATCACCAAACCTAAACTGCTGCTGTTGGATGAACCCACCGAGGGCATCCAGCCCAACATCATCCAACAGATTGGCCGGGTCATCAGCTACCTGCGCGACCGGGGCGATATGGCGATCATTCTGGTCGAACAGTATTTCGACTTTGCCTTTGATCTGGGGGACCAGTTCTATGCCCTGCGCGGCGGGTCGGTGATCCTGCAAGGGACCAAAGACGATCTGGCGCGTTCTGATCTTCTGGCGATGGTATCGGTCTAGGGGCCTGCCCTTAAATCCACCGGTTGAAATTCTTCTCAATATCGTGAAACTTTGCCACGACGCAGGTCGGGCGATGCAAAGTGCCCAAGCCTATCCGCTTTGTATTTTATGTCCCGATGACCGTGACCGGCAAAATCCAGAAATTCGAGATGCGCAATCAATTGGTCGATGACTTGCGCGCAACCAGAGTGAGGTGTTGAACATTGTCAAATAGCATAAAACCGGCACAGGAAACCGGATCATATGATCAGGTTTATCGGGCGTTCGAATGGGATCGCCCCAGCCACTGTAACTTCGCCACTGATGTCATTGATGTCTGGGCGCGGGACCAGCCGGACAAGCTGGCCATTGTGTGGACGGATGACGCAGGAACCGTGGTCAACAAGACGTTTGCCGACATCTCTTTGGCGTCCCGGCAGGTCGCCAATATGCTTGGGGATCACGGCGTGCAGCGGGGGGATACCGTTCTGATCATCCTGTCGCGTCAGATCGCCTGGTGGGAGGTACTGACAGCGGCGTTGCGCATGGGCGCTGTTGCATCGCCGGGCACCACGCAGCTGTCGTCCAAGGATATCGCCTATCGGGTTAAGGCATCGGGGGCGAAATGCATCGTTACAGACAGCGCGAATGCCGACAAGGTGGATGCCATCGCCAGCGCGTTGCCAGACGGTTTTGTGAAGGTGCTGGTGGACGGGGCGCGGGACACGTGGGTGGATTACCAGGCCGAAAGCGCTGCCGCGCCAGATGAATTCGCCCCAGTCGACACGGCGGTGGACGAGGTATCGCTATGCTATTTCACCTCTGGCACCACCGGCAACCCCAAGATGGCCCTGCATGGGCACGACTATGGGTTCGGGCATATTACCACCGGAAAATATTGGCTGGGCCTGGGGTCGGAGGATCTGCACTGGAATATCTCGGACACCGGCTGGGCCAAGGCCGCGTGGTCCAGCTATTTCGGGCCGTGGTTGCAGGGGGCGGCGCTGTTTGTACATCACACAGGTGGGTTTGATCCGGTGGCGACGTTGCAGATGTTCGGCAAGTTCCCGATCACCACCATGTGCAGCGCGCCAACTATCTACCGGATCTTTGTACAGCAGGATCTCGGCCAATTCAGATTTACCCATCTGCGCCATTGCGTGGCAGCGGGCGAGCCGCTGAACCCCGGGGTGATATCGGTCTGGAAAGACGCCACAGGCATCACCCCCTATGACGGCTATGGCCAGACCGAAACCACGATCCTTTGCGCCAATATGCTGGATGTGCCGATCCGCGCCGGGTCCATGGGCAAACCGGCCCCCGGCATTGAATTGGACGTGATCGACAATGACGGGTTACCGGTGCCACCGGGCACCGAAGGCGACATAGCGGTTAAGGTGAAACCACTGCCGCCCCGCGGGATTTTTCTGGGGTATAAGAATGACCCGGCGAAAACAGCCGAAACCTTTAAGGGCGATTATTATCTGACCGGGGATCGCGCCTATAAGGACGATGACGGCTATTTCTGGTTTGTCAGCCGCGCGGATGATGTGATTATCTCGGCAGGTTACCGGATTGGTCCGTTCGAGGTGGAAAGCGCGCTGCTGGAACATCCGGCAATTGTTGAATCCGCCGTGGTCGGCAGCCCGGATGCCACACGGGGCGAGGTGGTCAAAGCCTTTGTTGTGCTGGCCGATGGCTTTACCGCGTCCGACGCGCTGAAGCTGGAAATCCAGGATTTCGTCAAATCCGCGACTGCACCTTACAAATACCCCCGGCAGATCGACTTTGTTGATAGCCTGCCCAAAACGGTATCAGGCAAGATCCGCCGCGTGGAACTGCGCGGGTAAGGCTGATGCGCCCGGTAGCGGGGCTGATGCCCCCGAAATGACGGTCGAAATCGAAGTTGATGCGATGTTTCATGGTCGTAAAGGCCAATTTTCGCGGGATCAATTTCAGTTTTCGGTTCATTGGCTTGATAGGCCCTTGTCCTGCCCTGACGGATCAGGGCCGGACGTCATTGCAGCCCTTTCGGGGCATTCTCTGGGACAGCGGAAAGTTTACGCTGTCCTCTGAGCATCGCAACCGCATATCTGCCGCACCCATGCTAGGGCGCGCGATCTGTCCTAACCCGATGGTTCTGTGTTATGAAAGGCGTGCAGGGTTGCAATCATATTCCATAATTGCAATCATATTCCATAATTGCAATATATTTGATGATCGCCACTAAGGGAATCCCATGCACAGGTTTATTCAGGCTTTGGCCGTTATTCTAGTAACCGCATCTACCGCCGGGGCAGAGCAATTGTTTATTGTGCAAAGCCAGCCGGTTACTGAATGGAAGTCGGTGTTTGGCCGGGTCGAGGTCCGCGACCGGGTTCCGGCGCGGTCACGATTGGGCGGCACGCTGGTTACTCTGGCGGTCGAAGAGGGCACGCAGGTGACCAATGGTCAGGTGCTGGCCGTGGTCGATGACGAAAAGCTGCGTATTCAGCTAGAGGCGATTGATGCCCAGATGCAGGCGCTTAGCGCNCAGCTGGNCAATGCCCGCACGGAACTGAAACGCGGCGAAGATCTTTTACAACGCGGGGTGACAACCGTGCAGCGGCTGGATGCGCTGCGNACCCAGGTNGATGTGCTCGACGGCCAGATGGAGGCCACCCGCGCAGATCGCCGGGTTGTCGAACAGCGGGCCNCCGAGGGCGACGTTCTGGCCCCGATATCGGGTATTGTGCTGCAGGTGCCGGTCACCACCGGCGCGGTGGTGCAGCCGGGCGAGGTGATCGCCGAGATCGGCGGCGGCGGGGTGTTCCTGCGGCTGGCGGTGCCGGAACGCCATGCGGGGCAACTGCGCCAAGGCGCTGAAATCGTGATCTCGCGCGAAGGCGGCAGCCGTACCGGACGGCTGGACAAGATTTATCCGCAGATCGAAAACGGTCGGGTGATCGCCGATGTCGAGGTGGACGGGCTGGACGATTTGCTGGTCGATGCCCGGGTTCTGGTGCGCTTGCCAGTAGGTGAAACCACGGCGTTGATCGTCCCGGCCAGTGCGGCGCGCACCCGGTTCGGGCTGGATTTTGTGCCGGTGGACGAAGATGGCCATGTGGCGCTGCGCAGCGTGGTGCTGGGCCAGCACAGCCTGGTCAACGATGTGGACATGGTGCAGGTTCTGTCTGGCCTCAAGGTTGGCGATACCGTGGTGCTGGATCATGACTGACATGCCTGATGACAAGACCCCGCTGGGCATCGCCGGGGGGCTGACCAAGTCGTTTATCGGCTCGGCCCTGACGCCGCTGATGATTCTGGCCGCGCTGGCGATGGGGCTGGTGGCGCTGATCAGCCTGCCACGAGAGGAAGAGCCGCAGATTTCCGTGCCTCTGGTCGACATTCACGTGTCCGCCCCGGGGTTAAAGGCCGAAGACGCGATGAAACTGCTGACCGAGCCGCTGGAAACCATTGTCAAAGGCATCAACGATGTCGATCACGTCTATTCGCAGACCCGCGACGACATGGTGATGGTCACGGCGCGGTTCATGGTTGGCACTTCGGCGGATTCCGCCGTGCTGCGGGTGCATGACCGGGTGCGTGCCAATATCGACCGGATTCCGGTCGGGATTTCCGAACCGCTGATTGTCGGGCGCGGCATTGACGACGTGGCCATCGTGTCGTTGACCCTGTCGCCGGAACCCGGCTCTGACAGCACCACTGCCAACGACCTGACACGTATCGCCCGCGAATTGCAGGTCGAGGTGTCCAAGATCGGCGATGTCAGCCTGTCCTATCTGGTGGGCGAGGCCCCCGAGGCGATCCGCATCGCCCCCGACCCGGAACGCCTGTCATTATTCGGCGTTACCCTGCAACAGTTGGCCGACAAAATCGAGGCGGCGAATATGGCGTTCTCTGTCGGGCAAGTGCGTGAC
>JGI24025J20009_10001122_pt1 | contig 20454 bp, 25 predicted proteins | sample Cruoilmetagenom3_FD_20009 | JGI IMG/M metagenome (IMG submission 20009) | reverse complement strand
CGGGCGCGGCAGGTTCTGAGTCATGCCGAGAAGGAAGCGAGTCGGTTCAAGGATGAGTTCATTTCTACCGAGTGTCTGCTGCTGGGTATCCTCGGTTTGAAGGACGGCGATGCCCCGGGAATCTTTAAGCATTTCGGGATTAACCGGGACCAGTCATATCAGCACCTCCTTTTGGCTCATAGAGCCTAACCCATTTTTCAGGAGGTTATCAATGGCAGGTTTCAGTATCCAACCGCAGTATAAAAGGCGTTCCTGCCACGCAAAACCCGGAAGAGAACTGGCCGGTCGTGTCTTCTCTTCTTAGCGGCGATTCTGTCGAATGTTTCCTTATCGTCTATCTTATCGGAGTCAATTTCCGTAATCACATCCCCGGCCCGGATATTCCCGTCGTCGGCAGAACTGCCGGGTTCTATGGCCTCAATCACAACCCCGTGTTCTGCATCGGTTCGGGTCCTGTCGGCGTCGGTCAAATCCCGCACGAGCAAACCAAGCCAGTGCTTCCCGAGCGGAGCATGATGGGGCTCAGTGCTGGCCACGGCCCATGCCTTGAGTCCGGCCGATACTTCCCTGACTTTTCCTTTGCGCCACAGCGACAGTCTGACCGAATCGCCGGGTTTGTGTCCGGCAACCCGGTTCTGAAACCAGCGCACCCCTGGAATCGTCTCGCCATCAATAGTCAGGATAATATCACCCGGCTGGATTCCGGCCTCTTCTCCGGACCGGCCCGGAGTGACCGATGCAACCAGCACCCCGTTTTGCTGATTGAATCCGAGTGCCAGGCAAATCGCATCAGTGAGCGGTTGAGTGTTGACCCCGAGGTGCCCGCGGACTACCTTGCCGTATTCGATGAGCTGTTCGGCAACCTTTCTGGCCAGGTTGATTGGGGTGGCAAATCCGATACCGGTGAATTCCTCCCTAGACCCTCTCCTGAAACTGCTCACCCCGATTACCCGGCCAAGAATGTCTATCAGTGGCCCACCTGAGTTTCCCGGGTTTATGAGTGCGTCGGTTTGGATAAACTCCTGGAAGTCAGGCCCGGATGATTTGGCCAGACCCCAGCGGCTGAGCCCGCTGATTACACCGACCGTCGCTGTACCTTCGAGCCCGAACGGGTTGCCGACCGCGGCCACCCACTGACCAATCCTGAGGCTATCAGAATTGCCCAGTTCGGCTGCAACCGACGGCTTCTCCGGCCCGACCTGCAATACCGCCAGGTCAGTTACCGGGTCCCTGCCTACAACTTTAACATCTCCTCCCTCGTATCGGGTTCCATCCTGGAGCTCGACCACTATTCTTTCGTATCCCGAAACTATATGATTACAGGTAAGAATGTGCCCGCTGGTATCCAGAACAAATCCGCTGCCGGAATAACGCACCTGGACTATCGGAAAATGGCCCGCAGAGGTCTTTGTGCGTCGGCGCAGCTTGTCGGTAACGATACTGACAACCGCGGGCCGCACTTTTGCTACCGCCGGCACAAACCTGCCGGTCTGCGCCTGAGCAAACCCGACTACTGTCAGAAAACTAAGCAAGAACCGCATAAAGAATCCGGTCTTTAATGTCCGGCCCTGGCCGCCTGTCCCAATTTGTACCCCTGCTCCAGGCACTTGATATTGATTGAGGCAAGTTTGGCCTTCTTCTGGAACGCCTTCTTCGCTTCTTTCATGAGGGCATCGAACGGCACGACATCGGTTGCGCCGACATAAGCACCAAGCATTACCATATTCGAGGACTTGGCGCTTCCGACTTTCATTGCTATCTTATTAGCCGTCACATTCACAACCTTTACATCATCGCGCTCAGGTTTGACCGTAATGAGTGAAGTGTTAATAACAGCGACACCACCGGGCCGCATCATCGGGACGAACTTTTCCAAAGACGGCCTGTTCATCACAAACGCATCCCTGGGGTGAGGAATTATGGGCGATGCTATCGGTTCATCCGAAATAATAACCGTGCAATTGGCCGTGCCTCCGCGCATCTCCGGACCATAGGAAGGCAGCCAGACAACTTCTTTCCCGAGCATCATCCCGGTTTGAGCGAGAATCTTACCAGCGAGCATCACCCCTTGACCTCCGAAACCTGCAAGCACCGCTTCAATCTGCATTTTTGCCTCCCTCTTCTGATTCTTCAGGGGTCTTGAAATTCTTCAATGGATAGTATGGCACCATATTCTCCTCAAGCCATTGCGTCGCTTTGTAAGGCGACAGACCCCAGTTGGTCGGACAGGTAGAAAGGCATTCGACAAAAGAGAAACAACGACCTTCCACCTGATACTGGAATGCCTTCTTAATGGCGCGTTTCGCCCTAATGATATGCTGAGGGGTATTAGCCGCTACCCTTTCGATAAACCCCGGGGTTCTGAGGCTTGCCAGAATCTCGCACATCCTTACCGGATACCCGATATCATCAACATCCCGTCCCCTTGGCGTGGTAGTCGTCACTTGGCCGGGCATCGTGGTCGGCGCCATCTGACCGCCGGTCATTCCGTATACCGTGTTGTTAACAAACACAACTGTGAATTTCTCACCCCGGTTAGCAGCATGGACAATCTCAGCCATCCCGATTGAAGCCAAATCACCATCACCCTGGTAGGTAAACACAATCAGGTCTGGCCTCGCCCTTTTGATGCCGGTAGCAACCGCCGGGGCCCGGCCATGCGACGCCTCCTGCATATCGCAGTTGAAGTAATTATATGAAAGCACCGAACAGCCAACCGATGCAATACCGACCGTGCGTTCGCGCAGGTCCAGTTCGTCTAAAACCTCTGCCACAAGCCGATGGATTATGCCATGGGTACAGCCAGGGCAATAGTGCATCGGAGTCAGAGTCAAAGATTCAGGTCGCTTAAAGATAGTTTTCATTCTATACCCCTTTCCCGGTGAGATGTTTTTTTACCGCATCGCGAATCTCTTCAGGCGTTGGCACAACACCACCGGTTCTGCCGAAGAAATAGACCGGTCGGTCGTGCCCGACAGCGAGTCTCACATCCTCGACCATCTGGCCCGTACTCATTTCGACCGACATCAACCATTCGGCTTGCCGCGCCAGTTCCTGTATTTTCTTTTCCGGAAACGGGAAGAGCGTAATCGGCCTCAAGAGAGCAACAGTGATACCTTCCAAAACGAGCTGTTGAATCGCGGTCTTGCAGATGCGAGCGGTCGTTCCATAAGCCACCAAAAGCGCCTGATAAGGTTTGTCGGTATTGTATTCTTCATATCTGACCTCTTCGCGTTTCATTTGCTCGTACTTGGCCACCAGTTTCATATTGAGTTTCTCTTCTTCGATAGGGTCTAGGTAAAGAGAGTTGACGACATTCCGCTTGCGTCCTTTACAACCGGTTGTCGCCCAGTCCTTTGGTGGCAATGGTGGGAACTTATGCTCTTTGAACTCAACCGGCTCCATCATCTGGCCAATCATACCGTCGCCGATGACGATAACCGGATTCCGGTACCGGTCAGCCCGGTCAAAAGCAAGTGGTATCAAATCAACCGCTTCCTGCACCGAAGACGGCGCAAGCACCATACAGCGGTAATCCCCATGACCACCACCTTTAACCGCCTGGAAATAATCACACTGGGAAGGAAGGATACCACCTAATCCCGGTCCGCACCTGACAATATTTATCAGGACAGCAGGCAGCTCGGCCGCAGCGATATATGACAACCCTTCCATCATCAGGCTTATTCCCGGACTGGATGAAGTTGTCCAGGCACGCACTCCGGCGCCTGCGGCACCGTAAAGCATGTTCGACACCGCTACTTCGCTTTCGGCCTGCAGGAAACTGCCGCCGACATCAGGCATTCTGCGGGACAGGTATTCGGCCACTTCACTCTGAGGCGTAATCGGGTAACAGAAATAGCACAGGCCACCCGCTCGGATTCCCGCCTCGCCGATTGCCTCGTTACCTTTCATCAAAACCTTCGCCATAATTTACTCCCCTCTATCCTTGTTGTCTCCAACCGCTACTTCAATCGCCACATCGGGACAAGTAATAGCGCAGAAACAGCAACCGATGCAATCATCCGGGTTTACGACCTCTGAGTAGAAATACCCTTTGTCGTTGATTTCCTTTGACATCGCCAGCACATGTTTAGGGCAGGCGTGAACGCAAAGCTCACACCCTTTGCAGCGATTCTTATCTATCGTTACCTGCGTTTGTCTAGCCATATCACTCCTTAAAGCTTGAACTTATCCTTACCTAATTTGTCGGCGGATTCCCAGGGTTTCAGCAAATGTCGGTCAAGCACCATTACCGGGTACCTGCATCCGACTGCATCAAACTCCTTAAGCAACCGCCGCTCGACTACCACGAAAGCAATACCAACATCTGTTTCCCGACTGACCGTCTCGGCCAGTCGGATACCTTCTTCAATCGTATCCGGTGCGGTTTCATTGATAAGGTGAGAATTGACCACAATACCAGTCACATCAAGTCCGGCAGCCCGGCCAATCTCCGCCATAAGTTTCTCAACCTGCTTTGGCGTATCGGCAAATGGCCGCCGCGAATTGAGCACGAAGAATCCACTGTAGTCATCCGCAGGAATAGCTTCAGCAAAGCTGGCTGTGGCGCGTGCACCAGCCGGGTCTCCACCCAAATCCAACACAACCAGCCCATCAGGATGCTCAACCGCACCCTTGATTTCAGGCTGAATGATAGGCAGGTCGGTATTTATCAAATTCTCACCCGGGATAAGCACATCAATTCCGTATTCTTGCAGTTCGGTCCGCACCTCACGACTCCGAAAATAGGCATTAACGACATCCAGGTCTGCGACTCTGACATGATTTCCTGCCACTGCCAAATGGATGGCGAAGTTTATCGCAACTTCTGTTTTGCCTGAACCGTAGCCACCACAAAAGCAATTAACCCGCTTGAGGCCTGAAAGAAACCGTTCTCCACCCAACCAGTGCACAGTGCTTATCTTCTGCTCATTCTGCATAAATCACTTCTACCAACGCAAAACCGACGCTGCCCAGGTAAACCCGGTCCCAAACGCCGTCATCACAACAATATCTCCATCCTTGATACGACCCTGCTCTCGCGCTTCATCAAGTGCTATCGGAATAGTAGCTGCCGATATGTTACCATACTTATCCACAACCACAAACATCTTCTCCCGAGGTATTCCGAGACGCGTGCGTGTCGCCTCCATTATCCTTGTATTCGCCTGGTGTGGAATGAGCAGACTTATATCACTGACATCCAACTTTGCTTCCTGAATCGCCCTCAATGCCGCACCGGCCATCATTCTGACCGCGTGCTTGAAAACCTTATCACCTTGCATATGAACGGTGTGAGCCATTTCCTTAAAGGTTTCTTCGCTGGTTGGCAGCCGCGTGCCGCCCGCAGGCTGATATAACAAAGGCGCAAGATTGCCGTCACACCCCCAGTTGGATGCAAGAACTCCACAATGGCCATCACCAGGAACAACGACTGCCGCACCTGCACCATCTCCGAACAAGACACAAGTCGAGCGGTCCTTCCAGTCGACAACCTTTGACATAACTTCGCCGCCCACGACAACTACCTTCTTGGCAGTACCAGCAACGATGAGATTGGTTGCAATTTCCAATGCAAAAAGGAAACCCGAGCACCCGGCGCTGACATCAAAGGACGGCATTCCCGATATACCGAGCCGCTTCTGGACCCAGCAAGCGGTCGCCGGATAGACAGTATCTGGCGTTGATGTCGCTACGATTATAGCATCAAGCTCAGCCGGTTTCACACCGGCCTGCTTGCACGCCTTAAGCAATGCCTCTGCAACCAAGTCAGAAGTAGCGGTTTTCTCATCGGCAATGCGGCGCTCTCTGATTCCGGTCCGCGAAACAATCCACTCGTTTGATGTATCCACCATCTTTTCCAAATCGAAATTCGTTAACATCCGCTCCGGAAGGGCGCGACCGGTCCCGACAATTTTGATACTCTTCATAAGTCTGAAGGTATACTGCACTGTATCCTCAAAGTCAAGTGCCTTTCTTCACTTGCTCGAATAGTCTTCAGAATAAGGCAAGTGCCTTCTGGAGAAAACGAACAGCCTGTTCGTTCAGCCCTTTACACTCACGCAATAGCCGGGCGGCAGGTTTCGCACTAATCCGGTCTGAGGTATCACCCTTTGGCAAAGGGAACATCTTCTTGAGCCGTTCCAGGTTCAAAGACGACCGCCAGAACCATTCGGCCGCATTATCAAGCGCCAAAGCGGCCTTGGGGTAACGCTTTGCCAGCCTTCGACAGAAACCCGAGGCCAGCATCTGCATTTCCCAATAGCAGTGAACATTGTAAGCGTTACCGAAAACCTCGGCCTTTCCTGCTTCAATCAGTTCGGCCCAAACTTCAAATGCATTTGTCCCGTGGGCATAATCCGGGTCAAAACAAGCGTGCTGGTCGCGCAGGAGTTGAACAGCCCGTGCGACTGCCTTCCGTTCGGCCCTGGACTGTCCTTTCTCAATCCTATCGCCAAAGAACACCGCACCCAGCCAACCGGGCGCCTGCAGCCTGTCGTATCGAACCGGCTCTTCAGGAAATTCATCCTCTCCAAGCGGTCTTTTCCATTCCCGCTCGGTCTTGCCTTGCTGGCTACGCCGGGACCGAACCAGATAGCTATTATCACGGTACCCGTGAACAATGCTGAACTCCGGAGTGGATGTAGCACCCCACACTACACAACAGCGGCCTTTATCAATCTCATGCCGCACCCGTTCAAACAACTCCGAAATGAGTTCTTCTTCATTTGTGCCCCCCTCGTGCGCCACCATCAGAATCTCGGTTTCCATTCCCAGGGCCTGGGTTCCTTCCTCCAGCATCGTCCAATCAAATGCGGTTGGCCCGCTCGGACAGAGTTTATCGTGAATATTAACCACAAAGGCATAGCCACTCATTCCGGCCACATCTGTAAAATCGCAATCTAGCCCCCTGGATTTGAGCACGCTTGTAACTGAACCGACATAGCTGACCCATGACCACGGTGGTACCAGTTTGACCCCTGCAGAGTTCTCACCCTTCCAGTTCCGACTCATATTAACCTCCTTTCTACCGTGGCGCCAGCCATTTCCCCGGGTCCTCTGACTTTCCTTCTTTGCGGACCTCAAAGTGCAGCACATCACCAGCAAACGCAATCACTTCGCCTTTTGCAACCCGGGCCCCGACCGAAACCTTGATTTCCTCAAGCTTCGAGTAAATCGAGTGCAAACGTTCTCCATGGTCCAGAATCACCGTCTTGCCGTACCCCATGAAATGGTCCGCAAAACTGACCCTGCCTGCAGCAACCGCCTTTACCGGACTGCCAGGAGCGCAGGCAATATCGAGGCCGAGGTTCTTCGTCTTTGTGCCATACTTCGGGTCAACTTTGATACCGTATGTTCCTGTTACTTTGCCGACAACGGGCCACCGGAGTCGCCCTTTGCGTTTATCAACGATGTGAACAGGCGCAGGTTTCGGCCGTAACCGGGGATGGGTCTTCTTGTGGCCGTATCTCGGATTACTGCTATACAATCCCGCGCAGCCGGTTGCCAACAGAAACACCGCTATTACCAACCGTCTTATCCCAGGATGAAAGGCCATGGGCAATGATTTTCTACACATGCAACGAAAATGGAGGCGGCGGGAATCGAACCCGCGTCCGAAGAGTTCGGAACCTGCGCTCTACATAGTTAGTCAATCTATATCTCTCGCTCACCCTTTGGCCGATTGACAGGCAAGGATAACCCAGTCTCAGTGATAATCCGGTAAACATCCTGAGACACAATGCCTACCTTTATCACCCTATTAGACCCTGAATCCGCGCCGGGTGAACTCGCGGTCCAAGGGGCTCCTTTTCTAGGCAGCCAATGCGTAGCTGTTATTGGCAGCTGTATTTCCTCTGACCGGATTTACGAGGCATCAGAGGAAACCTCGCTATGCACCCAGGCCCCTCAAGCACTCCGTCGAGACCCTTCGCCCCCACGTGTAGCTTTCAGGCCTGATTCGTTCCAGGTTGTTATTCATTCTAGACTCAAACCAGACAATTGTCAATAAACACGCTTTCTCAAAAGGCCGACTAGTTTAGCCAAACTCTCGCGGGCATCTGGACTGCGTCGGGCTGCAATCGGTGCTCCGACATAGAAATATTTCTCACACGGTTCGTTCACAGCGTTGACAAAACCGAAACCAGCTCCACGAACATTCCCCAAATCGCCTGGTTCAACCTCAGGGCCATATCCAGCCCATACCAGAACCGACCCGTCTCCTTCAAGCACATCCATAACATAGCTTGGGAAAACCCGTTCCGAAGGAACAATAACATAAGTATCGGTAATGGTCGTATCGAGATTGAATGAGTAATCATCCCAGTTATAGTTCGAATCCAGAAAGTCATAGTCGCAGTAAAGGTCAATCCAGTACCACTGAACCCCTGCAGAAGATTTCCATCTCACCACCAGTGTTGATTCCATATCAAACACATAACTGTCGCCTGGTGGACTGGTCAGACAGAAATTCCCAGGCATAACCACCCTGGAAAACGCTTCTCCCCAGTAATGGGTTACACTCAGCTCGTACGGCTCATACACCCGAAAAGGCAGTGTGTCTTCGTAGCGGTAATTCGTCCAGGCGTAGTAATAAGGAGAAATGGTTTCCTGGTTGAGCTTGACAATCGGCACCATCCTCAGACCTGCATTGTCAAAGATATCAAACTGTCTGCTGTATGACACCGAACCATCGTAATACTCCATTCGATAGAGGAAACCATTTATCATCGGCTCACGGTAGTTTGGGTCGAACTGCTGCTTTTCCTGTTCACAAGCGGCCATCAGGACAAGTAACATCATGGCAAGGAAGGGGAAAAGACGCATAATGGTCAATCAAGCCGGATAGGCATCAGAAGGAAAGTCTCATCGTATTCAGGTTTCTTTTCTAACGGTTTCAACAACCCGGCCGACAGCGGGTTCTGAAGCTCAATAACAACCTTTTCAGAATTAAGGTGTCGAAAGATTTCCAGAAGATAACCGGCATTGAACCCGATACGAACCGGTTCGCCATTATATTCGCATATCAGTTCTTCCTCGCTGCTTCCTATTTCAGGTGTCTCAGCCTGGATTATCACTTTGTCCTTTTTGAAATCCAGTGCTACCAGTTTTCCGACCGGATGGGCAAAAATAGCGGCCCGGCGTAAAACCGCAACAAAAGCATCGTGTTTGACAATGGCTTTGAAAGGATAATCCTTTTGGGGAATTACCCGTTCATAATCGGGATAAGGACCTTCAATCGGCCTGCCGATTACCATCGTATCCTGAGTGACCAGTCCGATCTTGCCCGGGTCAGAATAAACCTTCACTACATCCTGTTCCCTTGGCAGCAAAGCCAATGCCTTTGGCGAAACAATCAGCTTGAAAGTAGCCGGGAACTTTCCCTTGCGTCTGACAAAAGACAGACGGTGGCCATCGGTCGCCACCATTTTCATTGCGCTTTTACTTACTTCCCAGTCAACTCCACCCATTGCCGGCCGGCTCTCATCCCGCGAGACTGCAAAAGAGACAGCATCAAACAACTCCGTAATAGTGGCAATCGGAAACTCCAGAGGGGTGCCCTCTGGCAGCTTCGGCATTTCCGGGAATTCAGCAGGGTCAAGACCGGCAAACACCGCCTTGCTATTGCCGGCTTCAACATGAACATTGCTGTCCTTGCTGAAAAAAAGCACATTTGCCTCACCTAACTCCCGCACCATCTCCATCAACTTCCGTCCGGGCAACACCGCCTTGCCTTCCTCAAACTTGCCGGTTAAAGCAAACTCCTTCCGAACATATGAATCGAGGTCAGTGCCGGATACCGCAAGCTTACCACCTGCAACCTCCAGCATAACATTCTGCAATACTGGGTAAGTCGTCCTACTCGGTAGTGTATTGACGACCACTGCCAGCATATCCGCGAGAATTCCACGGTCTATTTCACAACGCATACCGCCTCCTTTCAGCGAGGTACAAATTCATTACAATACTAGTATCCGAATATATCCCGCTGTCAAGAAAAGCGATTGCACCGCTTGACTGGAATTCCATCCAGGTTAGGATGACCGATGCCTCGTAAACAAACTCAGATACTGAAAATTCACGACTTTCGTTCACTCATCCTTGCCACAACGATGTCTCAGCTCGGCGACCGCCTCACTCATATGCTGCTCATTGCACTCATTGCACTTTCAAAACCAGGTAGTCTCCTCGCCTATTCGGAAGGGGCGCTTACTTTCGCGCTTCCAACATTGATTCTCTCTCCGATTGCCGGAGTCCTGGTGGACCGCTGGGATAAACGCCAGGTCCTGGCCGTTACTCACTTCATCCAGTCGGCACTGCTGCTCGTTACCCCGGTTTTCATCATGCTCTTTCATAGTTTTACGCCGTTCTGGATTTCGCTCTTTCTCTTCTTCGGCCTGGATATATTCAACAACACTGCCGCTCCAGCACTGCTGCCGACACTCGTAGGACAGAAACGGATACTGCTCGCCAACTCCGTCAGCCTCACATTTGCCAGGGTAGCAACGGTTCTGGGCATGCTCATCGGCGGATTCCTCATCCAATGGGTAGGCCCGAACCTGGGTCTGGCCATTGACTCAACGACCCATCTGGCCGCAGGACTTCTGGCGCTGACTATCGTCACACGGACCAGACCTGCACCACCTCAAACCAGACTCGCAGGCACAGTGACAAACGCACTGGTCCGGTTTCTGCGGGAACTACGCGATGTGTTTCTTCTTGTGGGACGAAACCGGCTTGTGGGATTTGTTATGGGCTCAATCGTCATTTCCACATTTGTCTCGGCAATAGCTTACACATCCCTGCTGTTCATGGTTCAACAAGCCCTTGGTCTGGGTACCGCCGGGGTAGGTATATTTGCCGGCATACTGGCGGTTGGCATGATCGGCGGGGCCGCAAGCATGAGTTTTGTGCATCAGGACATCAACCGCCCGCTTGTCATCATCGGTGCAATAATGTTATACGGTATTTTTTTCCTCATCGGAACCTGGTTCATTTCGATACCGTTCATTATAGTATTGGCGCTCGCCGGTGGCGTATCTTTTTCCTGGGTGGGGATAGTTCAGAATACTATCCTTCAGGAGGAGGTCGCCCCGGAAATCAGAGGCCGGATTTTCTCGACCCGGGAGTTCATTACCAATGCCACATTTATCATAACAGCCTTGCTCGTCGGACTTCTCGGAGACTTGACTTCATACCGGGTTGTCTTCCCGGTCGTCGGGATTCTGCTTCTCTTATCTGCAGTCACCGGCCTGTTCTTTATCAAATCCGGTTTCAGCCGCGCTTCTGCAAAATGATATTGTCGATGAGTCGCGTCCGGCCCAGAAACGCTGCGACTGCAATGAGCAGACGGCTGCTGATTCTTCTGACCGGTTTCAACTCCTCGGTGTCAACAATCTCGATATACTGAACTCGGACACCCGGCTTGCTTTTTATGAACTGCCGCATACGTCTCTTTATCCGGACTGGGTCCTGCTCGCCCGCCTGAACAAGCCTGCGTGCAAGCTGCAAAGATTGATACAGGACAGGCGCTTGCGTTCGTTCAACCCTGGCCAGGTAACTGTTGCGCGAACTCATTGCCAAACCGTCCGGTTCCCGAACCGTAGGACCGACAACAACCTTTGTGTCAAAAGCCAAATCCCTCACCATCCGCTGAATTACAAATGCCTGCTGAGCGTCTTTCTGTCCGAAAAACACGAAGTCTGGCTTGACGATATTGAGCAGCTTTACCACCACAGTCGTCACCCCGCGAAAATGCCCGGGCCTGAACCTGCCGCACAGATTGCTTGTCAACCTTTCTACTTCGACATAAGTGGCATAGCTGACTGGATACATCTCTTCGGCCCCAGGGCGAAAAATTACATCGGCCCCTTCAGCCGCAAGCAATCTTCGGTCTCGGGCGAAATCAGTTGGATACCGGGCCAAATCCTCATGGGGTCCGAACTGGGTAGGATTCACAAAAACGGATACCACAACAAAATCGCTCTGCTTACGGGCCATCCTGACCAGGGAAAGGTGCCCTTCATGTAAATAACCCATAGTCGGGACAAAACCAACCCGGCCATGTCTCTGCAGCCGCTGCATACCAGAAACGGTCTTAATGACCCGCATCGATATGGAAACTGTGCTGGTCGTCCGGAAATCTGCCTGACCGGACATCATCAGCATATGCCCTGACCGCCTGCCTGATAGCTTTGGCAATATCAGCATATCGCTTGACAAACTTGAACGGTGGATTATCAAACATTCCCAGCATGTCATGGAGCACCAGAATCTGTCCGTCGCAACCCGGCCCGGCACCGATGCCGATAGTCGGAATTGTCAGTTCCTTAGTTACCCTGGTTGCAACTTCGGCCGGAATCTTCTCAAGCACCAGTGAAAAGCAACCCGCTTNTTCCAAAAGACGGGCATCTGCCAGCAGTTTTTCCTGGTCAGCAGCAGTCTGCGCCTGAAGTCNGTATCCTCCAAGTCTGTGAACCGACTGAGGGGTCAAGCCGAGATGCCCCATAACCGGAATTCCAAGTTCAACGAGCCGGGTGACAACTTCCTTCACCGGTCTTCCCCCTTCAATCTTTACCGCTTCGGCACCGGCTTTCAGGAACAGGCCTGCATTGGCTACGGCCTCGCCGGCCGAGACCTGATAGGAAAGAAAAGGCATATCTGCAATCAGTAACGCCCGTTTCACACCTGCCGCCACCGCCCGGGTATGATAGAGCATTTCCTCCATTCCGATTGTCAATGTGGTTTTCATACCGTAAACTACATTGGCCGCCGAATCACCGACAAGAATCAAATCAACCCCGACGCCATCCAGGACCAAGGCTGTAGGATAATCATAAGCGGTAAGCGCTACAATCCTCTCACCGCTTTCCTTCATTTTACCCAGCTTCAATGTCGTTACTTTGGACATCAGTGGCCTTTTCCCCGAGGTGAATAAAAACGCCGGCCTTTCGTAGTCGTCTGAATCGCTTTGAACAAGTCGTTCATATCCTCCTGGCTTGCCACAAAATCAACACGTTCGGTATTGACAATCAACATCGGCGAAGCATCGTAATGAAGAAAGAAACGATTGTATGCATCCGCAAGGCTATCAAGGTATTCCCGTCCAAGCGGTGCTTCAAACGGCCGCCCACGCTGTCTGATACGGCCGAGAAGCACATCGGTTCGTGCCTGCAGGTAAACAAGCAAATCCGGTCGAACGACACCCCGGGCAAGCAGTTCATAAACCTTCTCATACAAAGCGAATTCGTGTTCGGTCAGATTCAGACTGGCAAAAACCCGGTCCTTTTCGAACAGGTAATCACTGACAATCGTTTCGTCGAACAGTTCCGGCTGCCTTAACTCCTGCTGCTGTTTACACCGGGAAAGCAGAAAGAAAAGCTGGGTCTGGAATGCGTAACCAGCTATGTCCTGATAAAACCGGCCAAGAAACGGATTTTCCTCTATTTCTTCCAGAACCAGATGGCCGGAGAGCCGGTCGGCCAGCCGTTCGGCAAGCGCGGTCTTGCCGACACCGATTACACCCTCAACAGCGATATATCTCACGACTCGGTGTAAACCTTGACTTCCCGTGTTTCCACACTTTGCAGCAGGCTCAGAACTGTCACCCCAAGCAAAGGGTGAACAGTATCCGGTGCAAGTTCTACCAAAGGCACCAGAACAAAGGCCCGCTGATGCATACGCGGGTGTGGAATCACAAGTCTGGAATTACTAATCACCTGCTGNCCATACAGCAGTATATCGATATCTATCGTCCTGGAACCATCCTTCCTCTTCGGGTCACGGCCAAGCCCCTGCTCGATACCGACAAGATTATCAAGGAGCACAAACGGCCCCTGGTTTGTCTCCAGGCTCACAACGCCGTTAAGAAACCGTCCTGCTCCAGCTAGGCCGACCGGTTCGGTTTCATACCAGCTTGACCTTCGAACCGCACCGAACCGGCCGATACCCGCAACCGCTTTCTCAAGATTAGCAAGCCTGTTTCCCAGATTGGAACCAAGACCCAANAANACCTGAGACATCTTATCAAGATAGACTACATATCATTCTACTTTATGAACCTTGAGTGCCCTTNTGCCGTATGGCGTCTCGCCGACTTCAAATTTCACTTTCTCGCCCGGGTCAAGCACCCTGTTTCCTTCATCGACGATGTCACTGAAATGGACGAACAAATCGTCACTCTTATCATCCGGTTCAATGAACCCGTAACCTTTTTTGCTATCAAACCATTTCACTTTACCTGAAAGCTCCATTACTACACCCTTTCTGACAACAATCACATCTGCTCATAACCAAATCTAAGAAAAGGTAGTGTCATGTCAAGCGATTACACATGCTGGATTCTATCAACATTGACACCGGGCCCCTGGGTTCTATTATTTCGTATGCAGCGTCTTGTCACCGGCAGGCAAATGAAGAGTCTGGACCGCCTTGCCATAGATGAATTGGGCATTCCCGGCATAATGCTCATGGAAAACGCCGGCCGTTCTGTGGTTGACTCGCTTGAATCAGCGAAAGGAACATTGAGTAACCGGGTAATAGCGGTCATTTGCGGCAAAGGCAACAACGGCGGTGACGGTTTTGTTGTCGCACGCCATCTGGGAAACCGCGGTGCCCATCCTTTCTGTTTCCTTCTGGCAAAAATCAAAGACCTCAAAAGCGATGCCCTGACAAATGCCAAAATACTGCTAAATGCCGGCATCGGCATCAGCGAAATCTCCAAACCCGAAGAACTGACCGGTATATTTGACCACGCCGACATTATTGTTGACGCCATATTCGGAACCGGTCTGGCCAGCGCGCCAAGGGGTATTTACGCAGACACAATCCGGCTAATCAATCAGTCGGGTTGTTTTGTAACAAGCGTTGATGTTCCATCCGGTGTAAATGCCGATACCGGCGAACTGCTTGACCCTGCGGTCCGCGCCGACTTGACGGTCACAATGGCCCTGCCCAAATACGGTCTGATGCTTTACCCGGGTCGGGAATGCATTGGCAGGCTTGTCGTTGCCGACATCGGCATCCCCTATCACTTACTGACAAAAGACGCCGATACATTCCTGCTGGATAAAAACCATATTCACACAATCCTGCCTCCAAGGCCGGCATCCGGCCACAAAGGCACATTCGGAACTGCGGTTCTGGTATGCGGTGCCCGCGGGTTCAGCGGTGCTGCCTGTCTGGCCGGAGCGGCCGCTGTCCGTTCCGGCTGCGGACTGGTCAAACTGGCCGTTCCCAAAGGTATTGCCGATATCGTCGAATCCCGCCTCACTGAAGCGGTAAAAGTCCCACTTCCGCAGACCGAAGCGGAAACCATCGCACCCCAGGCCCGTGATACAATTCTCAAACACGCATTCAGCGCCGGGTGCATTGCGGTCGGCCCTGGCATAACTACCCATCCCGAAACAAGAAAGGCATTCCAGGAACTCCTGCCCGAATTGACCTGTCCGATACTCATTGATGCCGACGGTATCAATAACCTGGCAGGGAATCTGGACCTGCTTGCCAAACTGAAAGCCCCGGTAGTGCTCACACCGCATCCTGGCGAATTCGCCCGGCTGACAAACCAAAGCCCACAGAACATCAATGCCGACCGGATAAATATCAGCCGCAGCTTTGCCAGGAAATATAAAGTAGTGCTGGTGCTCAAAGGTGCGCCGACCGTGGTGGCCGCGACGACAGGCAAGGTATATGTCAACCCTACCGGCAATTCGGGCCTGGGCTCAGGCGGCACCGGCGATGTGCTTACCGGACTCTTATCCGGCCTTATCGCCCAGGGAATGGAACCGCTAGATGCTGCCAAAGCCGCGGTATTCCTTCACGGCCTTGCAGCCGATATAGCAGTAAAAGAACTCACCGAATACAGTCTGAGTGCGGGTGACCTTATAGACTTTCTGCCTGATGCGTTCAGACAGGTGTCTGAACACTAATTTTCCTTTGAGGAGATGTTCCCTTTCATTCTGGCATTCCTGGCCATCTACAATCCCCAGCACTGGCGGTCCTACCCATCGATGGATGAAGTCCGCTGCATAACCACAAGCCCGAGTCGCCTCTATATCGCGGTCCCCAATGGCGTTTACATACTGCGCCGTTCCACTTATCGCCATATCCGCACCCTGACCCGTGCCGACGGCATTGCCGAACCGGTCCGGCTCTGCGCTTACAATCCTTTGCGCGGCGACCTGTTCATTACTACTGAAAACCACATCTACCAGTTCCTTGCCACAACCGCTGTGCTTTCTGAACTTAACCCGCCTTTCAAACATATTTATTCTATCGGCATCGGTCCGGACGGCGCTTACTTCGATACAGAAACCGGGATTTTCCACAAACACAAAATAGCGCAGCAATTCACCAAAACCCGGTCCATCCCGGTGAAAATCACCTGGTATGGCAGACGCGATACTGCAAAACCCCGCGATTACATCTTTCTGGTCCCTTATTATTTCACCGACGAGCAACTCATCAACCACCCGATGAACCTCGTCTTCCCTGACAACAGGACAAGACGCCTGTATGTCGCTGCCCAAGACTATGGTATCACAGTTTACAACCTCAGCACCGGTCTGCCAGAACACCGCATCTGTCTTGGCCCGAGCTCGGAATCTGTCCGCCGGATAACAAACCTGGAAGGCCGGCTGTGGTTCACCGCACCCAACCACACTACTACCCTTGACCCTGACGGCAACTGGTCTCACTTCCGCACCAGATTCGGAGATTTACCCGGCACCGGTTTCCGTCTCCTTTTCACCAACCTGCTCGATTTGGAACGCCGCGAGAACATCAATGCTGTGCTCGGTGAATCCTCAAACGCATACCTGGGAACCGACAAAGGGCTTTATCTGCTCGGGCCGAAAGGCAANCTTACGCAAATCCTCGACATCGGTCTTCCGGTCAACGGGCTNACCAGAATCGGCGATTCGCTCCTGTTAGGCACGGACGCTGGCCTGTTTGCACTGGCANGAGAAAGCCTTTTCGAGCTTCAAGACCCGTTTGACCGAACCGGGTTCGGGGTCTATTCAATCGCTCGGACTGCAACCGGCCTGACATATTTCGGCACATTCGGCGGAATGCTTTCACTTGACTCGACCGGGCATTGGGAACAGATAATCCCGCCTGGATTCGACCTCTCAAAACCTGTCTATGGCCTCACAGCGGCAGGCAATATCGTTTTCTATGACAACGGTTCAGGCATCACTGCTTACGACACCCAGAACAGAACCTGGAACACAATTGACAGAACCGATGGCCTGCCGTCTGATACGATAACCGCGCTCTATGCAGACCAGCGATACCTCTGGATAACCTCGGCCGGTCTTATCACCCGCCTGGATTACAAAGCAGAACTCAAATAGATTTGACAGACGGATATGCCTGACTAATATCCTCAAGTGGCAAAGCACAAAAAGTCCCGCCCCAGCAAAAGCAAGTTCCAAATCTCAGGAACATTCCTCTGGATAACAGTCGGTGTGGTCGTTATCGTCGTTCTGTTCATGCTTGCCAGAATCCTTTCAACTTCTACTATGGATGTAGCGCCGATACCGATTCTTGCAACAGCCGACCCCGACCTCATTTCGCTCACCAGGATGCTGGGTGATGTCGAGCTCGATACCGCCGCGACTCCAACCCGGCTTGCCGAAGTCGGTCCAATGATTGCCGAGCGGAACTGGAACGGTGCCCTTGGCATACTGCGCAAGAAACTCAAACACGCACCTGCCGGCAGTGCCGGCCTAATCCATGCCTATATCGGATACTGCTATAACCAGTCTACCCGACCTGACTGGGCCCTGAAAGAATTCCGCAAGGCACTTGAAACTACGGATTCGAATCCTGCAGAACTCAATACCCGCATGGCCTTCTACGCTGCATACCTGTTTCAGAGCCACGGATATGCTGACAGCGCCGAAGCATACTATATCAAAGCACGCCATATGATTCCCGATTCTGCAAACACCCTCTTGCCCCAGTTGCTGAACAACCTCGGCCTGGCGCATGAAGCGCTTGCCGATACGGGCCGCGCCATTGAATACTACCTTGCGGCATCCCGATACATCGATACAACTGAACACACAAGGCCGGCCCGGACCCTCCGCGACAATATCAGGCGTTTGAACCGCTAGAACCCCCGCAATTCGGACTTCTTCTTCTGATTTCTGCTTACAGAACTGTAAACAGAAATCAAGCTTGGTGCCTGGTTCCCGGCATATGGTCCCAACCGGCGAAAAACACTGGTATTTATGGACTTAACTAAGAAAACGGTGTTTTAGAATCGACACCCAGGGGTCGTCCCCCAAAGGGTTTATCTAGCCGATTATAAAGCCCAATTTCAAGTCGTTTTCCCCGAAGTCGTTAAATCCGTTTGTCAAAACATCATTCAACCGGTTTGAACTGTCATTTGTCTTGCTATTACTCGACCCGTTTGTTTCCCGGTTTCATTAGCCGTTTTATCGCCGGTTGCTTCTGCTGCTTCATCTCTGGTTTCACTGGCCGTTTCACCGCCTGTTTCACTTGCAGTCTGACAACCAGTTTTTCTGGTTATCTTCGAATCAGATTGCCAATGCGTTTTCCCGGCCGTTTGTTCAAGAGACAGAGCGCGTTGGCACCAAATCCCAGTTCTATATCGGTTCTTGGTAGGGTTGCTAAGATTCAGGGTGCCGAGGGGGTAACCCCCCGGCTAACCCCGGAGTCTACCCCACCCCTGACCTTTTTTTTGAGGGGAAAAGAACAGTTTATTTCGGGTATCGGACTTATAGGCAATGACTTATAAGCTGTTCTTCGGGAAAAGATACAACATAGGTCAGGGTAGAGGTCATAGGTGTTCTCAATGGGTGTTGTCGTGACCGGAAAACAACACCAGGAAGTCTTCTGCGAGCCGACTCGGAGCCCGGGTTCAGGATATTTCGAGCATTCGGCGGATTTGGTCTGCAAATGGAGGGAGTTTGTTCTGGATGACATCCCATATGATGTCCATGTCGATGCCGAAGTAATCATGCGCCAGAATGTCGCGCAGCCCCGCAATCTTCTTCCATTCCACTTCTGGCTGTAACTGACGGATTTCCGCAGGAATCTTCTTGACCGCTTCCCCGATTATCTCGAGATTACGGACGACGGCATCAACGGTTTTAGGGTCGTGGGAGAACTCTTCCTTCGACATCCCGCTCGTATAGCTACGAACCCTGACCGCCGCATCGCGGACATCCTCCAGGTAGGCTTTATAGTCCCGGCACATGAACCGCACTCCGGAGTATCGGGTCGCGCAGCCTGGATTTAAGGGCATCTCGAAGCACAAGGTCCACCCGGCAATCGAACAACTCTTCCAGGAACGCCTTCAGGTCCATGTAAGCATCAAATGTCTTGGTCTCGAACTCGACAAGGAAGTCAAGGTCGCTGGATTCGGTCGCTTCATCGCGGGCCGCAGAACCGAATAGAGCCAGGCTCCTCACCCCGAATGTGCGGATAGCCTCCCGATTCTCCCGGAGCAGCCGCATAATTTCTTTACGATTTCTGTTCATGCTTAATTATAACTCATCGTCAAACTTATACCAGCACTGTCGAGCACGGTGATACCAGCCGAATCATCAGGAGGTTCTGGTATTTGCTCTGCGCCGTTCGGCATTCCCAGGTCGCCAATCGGAAATCAGCAAGGCAGTTGGCCATTCATCATCGCTGTGAGTTGTCAGCGGAAAGCGGTCGGCGGTTGTCTGTCATTCATGCGTCTTCCTTGACTTCGGAATTCCCGGTAGTAGAATTGGTGTGACTCAGAGTATGACGATTCTGGACTACAGAAAGGGGTAGTATGATGCATAAAGAGAAGGTCACTATATCTGTTACCCGGAAATTGCTGGATGAGTTGGATAGAACGGCTTCCCAGCAGCGCATCAGCCGCAGTGCTCTTGTCGAGGAGGCCTTGAAGCTCTGGCACAGCGAGCAACTGAAACAGAAACTGGCGGAAGGTTACCAGGCAATGGCGGCCGAGGACCGCAAGACCGCTGAGCAGAACCTGAGAAGCGGTGTTGAAATCCTCGACTGAGAAGCGGTTTCCAAAGCGCGGGGAAATCTGGCTCGTCAACTTCAATCCGGGCCGAGGTAGCGAGCAGCGTGGGATTCGGCCCGCGCTCATCATCCAGAATGATGTCGGGAATCAGTATGCGGCCACGGTTGTTGTTGCCGCTGTCACCACGACAATCAAGCGGTATCCGGTTACCGTTTTCATTCCTGCCAAAAGCTGCGGTCTCCGGCATGACTCAATGGTCAACCTTGCTCAAGTCCTAACCATTGATAAGGCGCGCTTGAAGAAGAAACTGGGCGAGCTTAAACCTGAGCTTCTGAAATCGGTTGACCGTGCGATTCTAGTCAGCCTGGGAATCGACTAGGCCGCTCCCGCACCGGCCCGGCAGCATTCGCTATTCGGGATTCGGCCAACCACCAAGGCCGCCAAGAGCGCCAAGAATT
>JGI24025J20009_10001121_pt1 | contig 20460 bp, 22 predicted proteins | sample Cruoilmetagenom3_FD_20009 | JGI IMG/M metagenome (IMG submission 20009) | reverse complement strand
TTCGTTCTCGGTCTTCTTCCCCCACACGAGGTACGCATCGAGCATGTGGCATCCAAAATGAATGAGGTGGAGTTCAATTAGGGGGTTTGTACCTCCCTTAAATTATTTTTTTTTAATTTTTAGCGCTTTTAGGCTTTTTGGGATAGAACCGGCCTGTTTGTGGGAGGTTTGGCGGCGTGTGCAACATCATAGGTGATTGAAAAGTAAAAAAAAGTTGAATGACCCGACAAACGTACGTGATAGAATTTAGATGAGATGAGATGAGAACAAAAAATAAAATTTAGAGGGAGGTAAAAAATGAATAAAAAGATCCTGTCGGTCGCTGTAATCGTTGCGGTTGCTGTTTTCCTGGCATCTGCGATCTTTGCCACGCCCGCGTTGACACAACAGCAACATGTATATCCAGAGGGGGTTTTCGGAATAGCGGAGGAGTATAAAACAATCACGGACATAAAGAAGGGCGAACCGGTAAGAATTGAGATGCCGGAGGTGCATGCTGGGAGAGAGAAGCCCGATGAGGTGGGAACTAGGTGGGTCGTAATAACGTTCAACAGGGACGTAGATAAAGCCGATCTCTATGGTTGTATATATTCCATAAAGCCAGATGACTGGCCTGTCGCGCCGGGCGACTACGTCATCTACTCGGATAGAACAATAATAAGCCCGCCGCTCACGACGATTGCCACGGTGGAGTATCACACGTGGACGAGCAAGTATGCCGTCGAGAGGGAAAACCTCGATCCGTCTTCGATCATGGAGTACAGGATGGCAGAAGTTGCGGAGAAATGGCTTCCGCAGGAGATAGCGATTGAGGATGAGGACGACAAGTACTATTACACGCGTTCGTTCTCGGTCTTCTTCCCCCACACGAGGTACGCATCGAGCATGTGGCATCCAAAATGAATGAGGTGGAGTTCAATTAGGGGGTTTGCACCTCCCTTAAATTATTTTTTTTAATTTTTAGCGCTTTTAGGCTTTTTGGGATAGAACCGGCCTGTTTGTGGGAGGTTTGACGGCGTGTGTGGCATCATAAATGGAACAAATTGTATCCTCTGTGGCGTAAGTGCTTTTATGTGTGGTAGGGGGGTTGATGCCGTCGCGTGGGCTCTATATGGTCTGATGAATATCATCGCGGTGGATTTGGTTCATTTGGCAAATGGCGCTGAAGAGTTGTGGAGATCGTTCATTCGGTAAAAGCTCCTTCTTTTTTATTCTTCTTATATAGAAACTCAAAGAAACGTTTTTAAGTGATAATACTNTTTTTGACAAGCATAGAGGGGATAAAAATATGAACGGGAAAAGTTATCCAAAGACAAAGATTTTAGCGATCACGATAGTTGCACTTGCACTCATCCTTTGTTTGGGAGGCGCACTTGCCCATCCTCAATCGTGGCATGTCGACGATGATCTGAAGGATTATCCTGGTGCAAAATTCACGAAGATCCAGGATGCCATAGATGGGGCGAGTGAAGGTGACGAGATCATCGTTCATCCGGGAACGTATAGAGAAAATGTTGTGGTGAATAAAAAGGTCACACTCAAAGGAATCGATCACCCCACGGTTGATGCCTCTCTGAAAGGGAGTGCGGTGGTTATAGACGTAAATGGATGTGTCCTGGATGGTTTTAAGGCCGTTAATAGCGAATGGGCAAAGGATCTTGAAGTCCTGAATGCCGGAATCTTGGTCAAATCCGATAAAAATTTGATCACGGGAAACGATGTATCGGACAACTTCAGCGGCATTCTCCTGTCAAATTCTTCAAATAACACGATCACGGGAAACGATCTCTCGAAGAACCTCATCGGCATTTTCTTGGTGGATTCCTCAGATAATACTATCACCGGAAACAATACCTCTTCAAATTATAAGCTGGGTATCGACTTGGTGGATTCCTCAGATAATACGATCACGGGAAACTACGTCTCGACGAACGAGTACGGCATTGGCTTGGCATTTTCCTCAAATAATACGCTCAAGAAAAACGAGATGAGAGATAACAAATATAATTTCGGCGTTGATGGGGTGGAGTTATCACATTATATTCAAGAGATAGACAGATCGAATACCGTAGATGGAAGACCGATCTATTATCTGGTAAATGAAACGGATAAAACGATAAGCTCGGATAGCAATGCCGGCTACGTCGCCGCCATAAATTGTAGAAATATCGTGGTGAATGACCTAACGCTTACCAATAATGTATCTGGCGTTTTATTTGTTCATACCAAAGATTCTAAAATCGAAAATGTTGATATATCGAAGAACTTCATCGGCGTTTTCTTCTCAGATTCCTCAAACAATACGATCACGGCAAACGATGTATCGAAGAACTACAGCGGCATTAGCTTGGATGATTCCTCAAACGATAATCTGTTCTACCATAACAACCTGATAGATAACACTGTGCAGGCATCCGATAGGGGCAAAAATTCTTGGGATGCTGGATCTACAGAGGGAGGCAACCACTGGTCGAATCACAGGTGCCGTGGAAACCCAAACGATGGAGAACCGTATCAGATCAACTCCGACTCCATAGATTACTATCCCTTCGAGGATAGGAACGGGTGGGATGGTATCTCCAGGTTCTGGTTCCTTCCGCCGATGCTGATTGCCATCTTTGTGATCGCTTTAATCGTCATACTGATACGTCGACCCTAACGTTATCTTTACCACTTTTTTTTTGGAATTTTTTGGGGTGAAAAGAAAAAAGATTAAAAACGTCAAACACCAGTCTCTGATATTCTTTCTATCCTCTTTACGACGAAGTTGAGTGTGTCCATAAATATCTCTTCTTTGTTATAGTCCTTGGTTATTTCAATCAGTTCCCTTCTCTTCTTTTTCCTTAATTTATTAAATATTTCTTCGATAGTGAAAAAAAATCTGACGACGCTGTCCACTATTATGACATCCATCTCTTTAAGATCATTTGAAAATATGTTCAACCCGAAATAGATCTTTCTTCCATTGAAAGCCCTACAGATTTTGTTCTTTCTATGAACGATCAACAGATCTATATCCATACGTTCCTTTGGCTCNATCCCCTCTTTCATCGGGGAGAGATTCAAACGTCCAACCAATCTTTCTCTAACTTCCGACGAATCTTCTCCGATATAGACAGAGAGTCTGAGTAATCTACAGATTTTTTTTATCTCATTCGCCGCCAATGCGATACAAACGCCATCCAAAACGATCATTGGGTTCTTAGAAAGAAGGATATATGAGACGGCGACCTCAGTAGATCTGTACGCCTCTTCTATCGTTCTCTCCCCGATGAGGTAATCAACCGCCTCTTCTCTGCCGAACTCTATAAGCGCCCCTTCATCCAGGATCCCCTCTTCATAAGCTTCTACCAGTCTCTCTCTTGTGAGGAGAGAAGAATACCTTGGGTGGGATCTGGGAATCTCAGTCATCTTTCTTTAAATTACATGATATGGGCGTGTTCAAACGTTATCTCCGTCTCCTTCAACTCCCCAAAATCCTTTAAAGACGTATAATTTCCGATCGCAAAGACCGTCTCTCCGAGCATCGCCATGCTTGCGAGACCGCCGTTGTTTCTAACTTCCTCAATTGCATCCATCATTCTACCTGTGGCAAGTCCGGTCTCGCATGAAAATTCGTATGAGAGGTTCATGAAGTTTTCGAGTGTCGGTCTCCTCAAGAGACTCTTCAGCTTCTTAAGTCCCGCCTCGTTTATTCTCTTCATCATCTTTGCGTTCCCGAGAATTTCTCTTGTCGAAACCTCTCCAAAGAAGACATATCCAACCTTTGTAGGCTCAACCGGTACTATATCGAATGATCCATATTTTATAGATCCTCCTTTCTTTCTGACTACCAGCCCGCCACCGATGGTGATCGCGTCCGCGTCGCCCAAACCCGTCTTCTTCTCCACCTCTGCAACGTGGACCACCTCAGAAATTTCTTTAAAGGTTAGATCTTTTTTATATAGGTGGTTTATGGCGATAGCAGTGCTCATGGCTCCCGAAGCGCTGGCTCCAAAACCCCCCATCAGTGGAACATCGAAACTGGAGCTCACGGTTACACCCTCGTCTTCCAATATCTTTGAGAGAACGGCCTCTGTGGTCTTTGCGATCTCTTCCCTCCCGTTTATAAAAATTTTCTTGCTCAAAGATCTTCGATTTTTCGATACTGTCTTTTCAACAGTGGTAAGACATCCTGCTTCAAGAACGATTCCAGCGCCCCTCGACCCCTTCTTCCTTGGATCGTCGGAGTTCTCCGTTGTGAAAAATCCTGTTATGTGCGAGGGGGAATATGCCATGCACCTAGAAATCATTTAAAAATCTCCGATTTTTAAGTTTGCAAATGGAACATTTGCAATCATTTAAAAACCTTGGATAAACTCGTGATGATCTTCTCCGCTATGATCTTTTTAGCACCTTTGACGTGATCTATCTCGTCTTTATCCCTTATGATATAAACCTCATTATCCGGCGTACCCATCCCCCCCCTGCCGACGTCATTTGCCACGATGAGCTCCATTCCCACCTTTTCCTTCTTTTCAAGTGCTCTCTTTATCAATTCTTCCCTACTCACGTTCGTCTCCGCTTTGAATCCAACGACAACCAGATCAGAAAACTTCTTTTTGACGTCTTCGATGAGTTTTCTGGTCGGAATAAGCTTAAGTATGATCTCATCCCCAGAAGAGATCTTCGTCTCGGCCGTCTCCACTATATAATCTGATATCGCCGCGGTACTGATCAAACAATCATATCTCTCTCTCTCGAGCTCTCCCATCACCGCGTCGCACATCTCTTTGGCACTTTCCACCTTTATCTCGCTGATCCCAAGTGTGTCTATCTCCCCATTGTGAACGATCATCACATCCGCGCCTTGCCTGAAACACTCCTTTGCGAGTTCCTTCCCAGTCTTCCCTGATGCTCTGTTGGTCAATATCCTTATTGGATCGATAGGTTCCGCTGTTGCTCCGCTCGTTATGAGTGCCCTCTTTCCCTTCAGTATCTTCTTGGAGAGTATGTGCTCCACATAAAGAATAACCTCATCCACCTTTGCTATCTTTGCCTTTCCCTCCTCTATTCTTGGACCTATGAACGTCACGCCCAACTCTCTCAACCTCTCGATGTTCTCGAGCAGGATCGGATTTTGATACATAGATTCATGCATCGCGGGAACGATGGCAATAGGGATCTTAGACCCAAAAGCGGTCGTAGCGAAGAGAGTGATCGTGGTATCGCTTATCCCGTACGCTATTTTACTTATCGTGTTTGACGTGGCAGGTACTATTAAAAATAGATCTGCTTCCCCCTCCATTCCCAAAAATTCGACGTGTTCGATTCTTCCGACCAATCTTTCAATTACATCGTGTCCTGAAGCGTAATGGAGTGTGTACGGATGAATAATATTCTTTGCGGCATCCGTCATAACTACATAGACATCTGCACCATATCTTATCAGCTCTCTACACAATTCAACCACTCTTACTGCTGCAACACTTCCAGTCACACCGACGACGATTTTTTTACCGAGCAAAGACTTACTCTTTGTACCCTTGATCCTCAATGTTGGATGAAAGCCACGGTCGTAATCGTTCATAACACTCATTTTGGTTAAACCCCCTTATTAATGTTAATACCCACCTCGTTCACCTCGAGGAGACGATCTTTATGATATCGTTCTCCTTCAATTCGTAATCTTCTCCCAACCTCATCTTCTTTCTCGCATCTATCGCGAATAGAAATCCATCTCCAATCTCGCTGTGAACTTGATATGCCAGGTCTTTTGTTTTAGATCCTTTCTTCAATAAAAACGCGTCTGGAAGGACATTTCCGTTCTTGTCCGTGTACTTTCCCTCGTTCTCAACGGGGTATACAACGATCATCTTCAAAAGATCAAAAACTGCGGTATTTATGGCTTTTTGAACGCCGGTCCCCCCTCCTCTCTTCATCATGCTTTTTATGTATTTTAACGCATCCAATTGTTTTTCGTTCAATCTCCTATCGTCCACAATCTCAAAATCTTCATCCCCGGGCAGATATCTTATGAAATCATTTTTTTCTGCCATCCTCAACGCAAGTTCGCCCGCCGCGCTCGTTAAAATAACTTTGTATCCCCTCTCATCGAGTCTCTTCAACATCGCCAAATTTTCTTCCGGTGCTATGTCCATCTTATTCGCCGCAATGATTATTGGCTTACTCCTCCTTATGACCGTCTCAGAAAAAAGCCTTAAATCGCCCTCTTTCCATAAAGAAGTTTTTTCTGGGAGTTCTGTATCACATATCGAACGTTTTATCTCCTGTTCACCAACACCGAGGCCCGCGAGCTTCTCCGCTAAAACCTTCATCCCATCGCTCTGAATTTTTCTCGAAGTTCTGCCCCAATCCCTCTTTATTATTCCATAGAACCACATCGATAACTCTCTCTCGATGAAATCCACCTCTTTTAAGGGATCATAAGATCCAATCTCAACGGTGTTTCCCCCCTCATCTGTCGAACCTGATGCATCGACCACATCTATTATCACGTCTGCCTGTCTTAAATTATCCAAGAACTCGTTCCCAAGACCTTTTCCAAGGTGTGCATCCGGGACCAGGCCGGCCACATCTATCAGCTCCACCGGAACAAATCTAAATCCGCCCCTGCAATTTCCACACCTCTCGTCCATCTCGACGCATGGGCAGACGCTTCTCGCAAAACCGATCCCATGATTTGCGTCTATCGTGGTGAATGGATAGTTGGCTATCTCGACGTTGGCGAGCGTAGAAGATTTGAAAAAAGTCGATTTTCCACCGTTTGGTTTTCCGGCCAAACCTATTTTGATCATAGTATCTCTTCTGATATTCTTGGCATCTTTACCCCTTTAAACAGATTATCGATGATCTTCATGATCTTCCAAGAAATTCAAAAGGCCATTTCCCCCAATTGTCAAATGCGCCGACCGGGATTTGAACCCGGGTCTAGGGCTTGGAAGGCCCTAGTCATGCCGCTAGACCATCGGCGCAATTATATCCCATATCAAAGTTTCTCGACGAGTTCTGTAAAGGCGAGCTTTCCGGCGATCTTCTTGACCGTAACCCTCACCCGCTCCCCCTTCTTTGTGTGTGGTATAAAGATGGTATAGCCAGCAAAATTTGCTATCCCATCGTTCTTCTTTCCCATCTTTTCTACCGTAAAATCATAAGTTTTGCCCTCCTCTAAAACACTCTCACTTTTCTTCTTAGCCTTTATCTTGCTTAGCGGTCTGTGCCCACCGCACGCATCACATTGGAGCGTCATGACCCTTCCAACTCGAACGAGACGCGTGTCTGGCCTACCGCACTCGGAGCATATAACAAATTCATCAGAATAATCCTTGATGAGATCGTTTATCTGTTCGGAGAAGAACTTGCCCTGAAAGACCGCTCTATCATCATCGCTTCTTCCCGCCGTTCCAAGTTCCCTCGATAGATACTTTAAAAGATGGGCTTTTTCCCTATTTAAAACGTCCGCGATCTCTTTAAAATTCTCCAAAACTGTTGTTTTCCCCTCTATAGAGACCTTTGCCCGCGGTATAACGAACCTCTCGGTTTTTGTCTCGCCGCTCGGCATATTTTGAAANGCCCTGTCCAGTAAGTCTTTGTAGTTTTGCATAATCTAGTCCTTCATCCAACCAGTTCGCTTCCTTTGGTAGTTAGTATCCTGCATGGAGTTGGCAGCTTGTAAGAGGTCTTTTTTAAAGCCTCCTTTGCCTCATCAAAATTTTGCTCGTGCACCCCGATGGAGATTATCGGTTGTCCCGCCGTTACCCTTGCCGCAAGGCCCACAGGTTTACCGAATGCTTCTCGCATCCCCTGAGACACCCTGTCTGCTCCGGCACCGGTTGCCTGCTTATTCTCCCTGAGAACGTGATGTGGATAGACGAGTATTTTGATATGATAATTATTTTCACCCACTTCTCTGGATAGTAATTTATTTGCGGATATTCTGGCCGATTCCAATGCAATATCTCTTATCTGACAAGCTTCTTTCGTAAACAATTGTAAGACGACTGGGAAGTCTTTGCTGGGGCTGCCCATATTGAACTGGCTTATCCTCATCCCCGGCGTTCCCCCCATATACTCTTTCCTCGTGCACGGCCGTTTAGTCACGTTTCTATAGACATGTCCTGGTCTCTTTCCCATTTTTCACTCCTCAAAATTAAGGATGATCGTAATTTGCAAGAATTGCGACGTGATCCTTATAGAACGGATCCAACTTCAAAACATCTATTATATTAAATTTTTCGTCAAGCCTTTTAATCTCTGCGGACGCAATTTTTTTTGTCTCCTCTACAGCATCTATACTCCTGGTTTTGAGCATTAAAAGCAGAACCCCTCCTCTTGCTAAAAATATCTCGGCGTTTTTATTTGCGATCTCAACCTGATTCTTCTGAGCTATGTCCTGATAGATAAAATCTACCATCTCCACATAGGGGGTATATTCCTCCGGTCTATTGGCATCGAAGAAGAGAGGGATTATATTCTTCTCTCCCTTTGAAAGTTCTACAAGCTTCCTCATCGGTTTCCAAGAAAATTCTACGGCATAGATAACGCCATCTGCTAAAATTTTTGAGAGATGAGAGGCTGTAGATCCAGAAGCAGCACCGAGATAGAGCATCTTTGTATTACTTCTCAAATCAATATCTTTTTTAATCAAAAATGCGGCAAATTTACTTGTCTGTGGATTCCATCTCACTTATGCTTCTCCTTCTTCTTGATTTCGTCTTTGAATTCTTCTATAAGATCCCCTCTACTCTCCCCCGAAAAATAATCCACCCGGGCGAGTATGGCAATCTTTGCGGCGAGATCTCTTGCCAACTTTCCTCTAATCTCCCTCTTTGAGTTATGTATGGCCGGGTGTTGGAATATCACCCCGTGTTTTGGCGGTGGTACCCCACGGGAGAGATGCTTGAAGAGCGCTTTCTCTGCCCCCAATACCTGAATTTTACTTGAGGGCATAAACGCGAGATTTTTAAGGCCACCTGAAAGAGACAAGAGCTTTGCTACGAGCGTGGGTCCGATAAAAGAGGAGAGATTTGGTGTAATAGCTTCTATATTCCCCTCTACATATCCCTCTAATTCATCCTCCAACTCGCGCATCTCTTTTATCGATTTGGAAAATCTTCTAAGGATTTTTTCCTCCTCTCCAGACAACTCTATACCATCCGATTCCTTGGCCTTTTTTATAATTTTTTCATCCAGACCCGATTCAATTATCCTCTTCCTGCTCCCATATTTAGCAATTACTTCGAGCGTCTCCTCTCTTCTTAGCCTAAGCTCCGGAAAATGCTCTCCATACCAGTCGAGAAGTTTCTCGGAGAGCGAATTTGTCGCATCACCCAGTTCTCCCATCGTGGTTATCGCCCTTTCGATGGATTTCTCCCTCTCTTCCGCTTTGAGTTTGATTTTAGCTTTTGCTAAGGATATGCATTCTTCCTTTAGGAGTTCGATGTAATCTTTCTCTTTTACCGCAATCCCTGTCTCTCTGGCATAGTCTCTATAATGCCTTCTAGCCTCTCTACCGAGATCTTTATCCTCTCCCCCTTCTAATTCTACTTCGATATTTCCAAACCACGTCTCATATCTCATCTTAAAGATCTTCGCCTTTTTAACACTTCACTTCTGTCTCCCTTGCCGGTGGGACCACAATTAAACTTAATCTTTTCTGTGACTGTATAAGAAACATTTATATTAGATTTTTCATCTTCTACCCTTTTATATCCTATCAAAGGTTAGGTACTCGCAAAGCGAAGATTTTTGAGCAAAGCAGGATTAAAAAACTATAGGTTTTCATGGGTATAAAAATTTCCGGTATAGAACTTGAGAATCCATTGATCCTGGCGTCCGGAATTCTCGGAACTACGGGATCGTCCCTCAACAGGGTCGCCAGAATGGGCGCTGGGGCTGTGGTCTCTAAATCTATAGGTGTGGAGTCGAGAGAGGGATATAAGGGGCCTGTTCTACTCAAAGTGGACTGTGGATTTTTAAACGCGCTCGGACTCCCAAATCCGTCGTATAAAAATTTTATAGAGGAATTAAAGGATTTTGACGGATATTGTCCCTTAATCATCAGCGTATTCGGCTCCTCCTCCTCTGAGTTCGTCGAGGTCGCAGAAGATCTCGAAGAGTATGCGGATGCCTTCGAATTAAATTTGAGCTGTCCACACGTAGAAGGTTATGGGATGGAGATCGGAAGAGATCCCATCTTTGTTGAAGACATTACTCGCGAATTTAAAAGGAGCATAAGCAGACCAACATGGGTGAAGCTAACTCCAAATGTTGAGGCGATAACAGAGATAGGACTCGCCGCAGAAAAGGGGGGAGCAGATGCGGTCGTCGCGATAAATACCGTTAAAGGATTGAGAATAGATGTCGAATCCGGTTATCCACTGCTTGGAAACGTTTATGGGGGGTTATCTGGAAAGGCAATAAAACCGATCGGCCTGGCGGCCGTGTATTCCCTCTACAAAAAACTTAAGATACCGATCATAGGAGTTGGAGGTATAGAGGATTACAGAGACGTTCTCGAGTATCTGATGGCAGGGGCGAGATGCGTCGAGATAGGGAGTGCGCTCTATTACGATCTCGAAATATTTAAAGAGATAGATTCAGATTTGAAGAGACACCTTGAAGAGAATAGTCTGGAGATGGAGGATATAATTGGGTTGGCACACAGAAAAAGAAAAAGATAGAGAGATTCTGCCAAAAGATGTGGTGATCAAAAGAATCAAAAGAGAGAATAAGGATGTTAGAACCTTCTTCTTCGAAGATGCCCTCTTAGACGCAAGACCTGGAAGATACGTGATGGTCTGGGTGAGGGGGGTAGACGAGATTCCTATCTCTCTCTCACACAAAGACGCGATAACCGTGGAGAGAGTTGGAAAGACAACGGAATCCTTCTTTAAATTAAAAGAAGGAGATTCCATCGGGATAAGGGGGCCTTTTGGAAACGGATTTGACATAAAGGGAGAGAATATCCTCTTAATCGGTGGAGGTATCGGTATAGCTCCATTATTATATCTGGCAGAGGTTTTCGGTGAGAAGAAGAAAGATATGGTCGGAAATCGAAGATTTTTGAGCATAACGACGCTGATCGGATCGAGAAGCATAGAGACACTCATATTTCTTAAAGAATTCGAAAAAATTTCAAAAGTTCATTGTTCGACAGACGACGGTTCTCTTGGGAAGAAGGGCAGTGTGCTAAATATGTTGGATGCAGAGATTTTTAACCTCGAGTATGACATGATCTACGTCTGCGGACCTGAAAAGATGCTCCGTTCACTCCTCGAATTTTTTAACGAGAAAGATCTGTTGGAAAAGACCCAATTCAGTCTTTCGAGGATTATAAAATGTGGTCTTGGCATCTGCGGCTCTTGCTGCATCGATCCAAAGGGTTTGAGGGTTTGCAGAGACGGACCGATCTTTTACGGGGGTGAGATATTAAATTCTGAAGTAGGGAGATATGAGAGAGATCATACCGGAAGGAGAAGGAAGGTGTGAAATTTTACCCGCGAAACCTTCTCTGAATCTCTCTCATCTTTTTACGAAGCTCTCTATCGATTCTACCGAACGCCATTATGATCGGGGTCATCTCCTTACGAGACTCCTTATTGATCCTATAAAACTCCTTCTTAAATCCTTTAACCCGTTCTATACTTTTACGAAGCTCTTCTGTGGTCTCTTTCACGTTTCTTCCTTCTACCTTCTCGCAAAGTTCTTCCATCGTCGTCCTCTCGCGCTCTTGAAACTCCTTCACCTTCTCTATCATACTTCTTTGAAGCTCTCTAACAGCATCTATCTCTTCTTCATACGACATCTTCATGCCCCTCCTTTGCTTCTCTTTAAATGTGAAGTTATATAATAGTTTTATAGTCTTTAAGATATTTAAAACCTCCCTACAAACGACTCATCAAACCGTCCGAGGGGATATCGTTCGATTTTGATCGATGAATGAGATAAAAAAAGGGTTGAAAGAGATACCCAGACCCAAAAAATATGAATATCTAATTTAAGTGTTTTTACCCTGGATAAGATATATCTCTATCCACGATATATTGGATTCCTTTCCATCGTCCCTACTCATCGCATCGGTGCCAATTTTTATGTCCTTCACCTTAACGTTTGGCAAAAATCTCGTTCTTATCACTTCTGCGGTATCCACCGCCCTTGAAATTGCCCTGCCCCTCGCTTTTATCACAGCATCGTCGGATCCCTCGTTAAAGACGGTGATGGTTGCCAATACATAGTTCATCACCGGCTTTTTTCCTATATACACGACGTTATCTTCTGTCATTCCCAAAACCTCCAATTCATTGACGTTTTGACACTCCATTAACAGCAGTAATACTCCTAGTATAAAAAGTTGTTCCAACACCACACTAAATGTTATAAGGGAGATCACAGATCAAATGGACCTGTCCTCATGAGAAGAGAAAAAATTTTACGGAGAGATATGGCGAAAGAGCGGATTGGGATACTTTTTAAGATGGCAGAAAAAACTTTTGATGAATCGCCCAAGATGAGTGATCACTACATTGGGATCGCCAGAAAAATTTCGATGAGGTATAACGTTCGGTTTGATAAAGAGCAAAGAAGAAGAATTTGCCACCGCTGTTACAGTTTTCTCGTCCCAGGTGCAAATTGTCGTGTCAGGATAGGCGGAAAACACGTGACGGTGAGTTGCCTAAATTGTGGGGGTTGCATGAGGTATCAGTACAATACAAGGAGGATCTGAGATGGAATTGGTGATCTTTGAAAAACTTTCTTTGCCTCCGAAGTCGGAGATTGTTTCCGATCCGATAGATGTCTTTTATTTTGATGAGGCCGCGATCATCCTAAATTATCTGTTGGATGGGCGAGCAAGGAGGGGATTAACGGTGGATGTATGCAAGCGCACCAATGATAAATTTACCCCTTTTTACTCAGTTCCACCGATGAAGAACGAGGTGGAGATCGAGGTAGATTGCCTAAAGGAAGTTAAGGTACCAAAGACCAGACTGAGCCCTTACATAGGCCTCTGGGGAACGGATAAGATAAAGATAAGATTGTTCAACGAGGACGATGAACACGAGATCGAGGTGGTAAACCTAAGTTTTATCATTTAGAGATGAGTTTTTATTTGGGATCAACAGATCAAGTATCATCTTTTCCGTTTGGTATGCCTCTCTCTCAAAGGAGATGGTCATATAAGCCCTCCTGCAATTTTTCTCTATTGCCAGGTTTGCTACAAATTCCAACAGATATCTGATCAAAAACCTGACCATTCCGCGTTTTTTATATTGCTCTACATGGACAAGTTCATGGCCGATCAGCGCCATATTAAAGAAATTCGACTGATCTAACCGTTCGGCAAAGTAGATCTTATCGCCGAACGTTATCGCGCTCGCTCCAAAGAGGGTCATTATCACCTTCCCAAGACTGATGCTGCCATCGATTAAGACCACTTCTTCTAAGTTTAGGTTTGGAAAAAATGGTGATAACAAGTTTTTTACATCCTCCAATATCTTCATTGGTTGACCTATCTCGACAGGTGCCCAATAAAAATAAAAAAATAAAAGAGAAAAGTCACTTCTTCCCAGCTTAAAGCTTAATAATTTTGAAGAGCGATTGTAACTTAGTTGCCTGCATCATGTTTCCTTTTATCGAATACTTCTTCGACATGAACCCCTTCATCACATCCTCTTCGCCCTTCATAACCTTTACCCAGTATTCCCCATCGGCAACGATGGTGAAGACCGTAGCACCGATGTCACCCTCAACGAAAGTTCCACTTCCGTCATCAGCAACTTTTATGCCCATCGTCTTGGGATCCTCTCCTTCCAACTCGAATCCGATGACTTTTCCAGCAAACCCTTTCAGCGCAGCCTTCGCAGCATCTACTTTATTTCCTTCTTCAACAAGCTTTTCAATCAAGTCTTTTGCTTCAGCCATACAAAATCACCGGCAAAGAGACAAATCTTGTCTTATTTAAACTTTTTGATCATGCGGCCACAAATTATTTGGGGCGGAGATAAAAAAAGAAAATCCTATAACGCCTCCTTTCCCTTCTCTCCCGTTCTGATCCTTATGACTTCCTCCACTGAACTCACAAATATCTTGCCGTCCCCCATATGCCCGGTCTTCGCGGTTTTGACGATACTCTCCACTATCTTATCCACCTCATCATTTCCAATGACGATCTCAAGTTTTATCTTAGGCAGTAATTCTACCACATACTCCCTGCCACGAAACTGCTCTACAAGACCTTTCTGCTTTCCGTGCCCCTCAACACGGGTGACGGTCAACCCTGGATAGCCCAGTTTCTTAAGCGCCGTTCTAACTTCCTCTAATTTTTCCACCCTTATGATTGCCTCTATCTTCTTCATCTTCTCTCCTATATTATCGATTCATCTGAATGAAGTCGGGATACGCCTGACCACCATGCTCCGGCACATCCAATCCTGAGATCTCCTCTTCAGGAGAGACGCGAATGCCATACACGAGATCCATCCCTTTGAATATCAAATATCCCATACCAAATGCCCATATTATCGCTACGGATGCGGCCATCAATTGAGAGATCAATTGTGCAAATCCGCCACCGTACAACAATCCAACAACGCCTTGATACGTTCCATCCGCAAATATGCCAAGACTGAGTAACCCCCATATACCATTTATCCCGTGAACACTCACCGCCCCGACCGGATCATCAACCCCTCTAGATTCAAAGAAGTTGACGCCAGCATACATCAAAGCTCCTCCAATCAAACCGATTACGACAGCCGCCCATCCTTCTATCCAGGCGCATGAACAGGTGACCGCGACAAGTCCGGCCAACACGCCGTTCAACGCCATACCAAGATCCCATCTTCTCGTTTTCAAGAACGTGATGAGAACGGCAGTTAATCCTCCGGCTGCGGCAGCCAAGTTCGTGTTCACTGCTATTATAGCAATCCTTAACTCGTGTGCCGAAAAGGTGCTGCCCGGGTTGAACCCGAACCATCCAAACCAAAGGATGAAGGTACCAAGGGCGGCCAACGTCATGCTGTGGCCCGGAATCACCCTCGGTTTTCCATCAACGACTTTGCCAAATCTTGGGCCAAGAACGAGTGCCCCTGCAAGACCAACGAATCCTCCGATGGCATGCACCACACCTGATCCAGCGAAGTCCAATGCACCAAGTTGAGAAAGCCACCCGCCACCCCACATCCAGTGTCCAAAGATCGGATAGACGACGGCGCACACTAGCGTACTATACACTAAATACGAAGAAAATTTCAGTCGTTCTGCAACAGCGCCCGCGACGATCGTCGCAGAGGTTGCGCAAAAGACTAACATCCAGAAGAACTGCAGATATTTACCCACATCGTAATAACCGCCGAGCAGAAGAAAACCCTCGGTGCCAAAGAGGCCGTGATAATCGCCCCCCATCATCAACGCGTAACCCACGATGAAGAAGACCAAGGACCCCATCACAAAGTCCATCAGGTTTTTTGCCATCAGATTTGAGGTTTTTTGCCATCAGATTTGTCGCATTTTTTGCCCTGCAAAATCCCGCCGTGAGCATTGCAAATCCGGCCTGCATGAACATCACCAAAAATCCACACAATAATATCCAGACATAGTCTACCGGCAACCCAGGATTCTTTAAAAGCGTCTCTTCCCCCGAGGGATCAGCTGCCAAAGCCAAAGAGGGAAAAAGCGAAGATGCTAGCGTTAACACTATCAAAACAAACGCTATTGCTATTATACCACTCCTCATATACTTTCTCTTCATTGGTTTACTGTCCTGTGGGTTGGTGCGGGGGCTCAAAATAAAAAAGTATTTAAGAAGATTTCGTAACTTTTATGAAAAGTTCTCAAACAATTTAATTAATAGGATTCTGATTACTGGTCAAGCCCATAAAAACGATAAATGATTTATGGGAGTATACTTAATACCCTTGCTGCAGGAGAAGAACAATATGACAGACGAGAAGAATGGAGAAGAAAAAGTATTTGATGCAGTGGAAGAGCACCAGATAGAATTTATCCGACTGTGGTTCACCGATATCTTAGGGAGGTTGAAGAGCTTTTCGATCACTCCCGCTGAATTAGAAGGTGCTTTTGAGGAGGGGATGGGCTTTGATGGTTCGTCCATCAAGGGGTTCGCAAGAATCGATGAGAGTGATATGCTCGCAAAACCTGATCCCACTACTTTCAGACTTATCCCATGGAGGCCAAAGGAGCATGCGGTTGCAAGGATGTTTTGTGACATCATTAACCCAGATGGAAGCCCTTATGAAGGGGATCCAAGGTATATATTAAAGAGAAATTTGGAGCGATTAAAAGAGGGCGGATATACGTTTTATGTCGGCCCCGAATTGGAATACTTCTATTTCAAGGATAATAAAAGTACAGAGGTCTTAGATGAAGGAGGCTATTTCGATCTAACAACTCTGGATGCGGCAAGCGATCTTCGAAGGGATACGATTCTCACACTGGGAGAGATGGGGATACGCGTGGAATATAGCCACCATGAAGTTGCGCCATCACAACACGAGATAGACCTAAGATACAGAGACGCGCTCACAATGGCAGACAACGTGATGACCTATCGAATCGTTGTAAAAGAGATAGCACAACAATATGGATATTACGCCACGTTCATGCCGAAACCCATCTTCGGAGTGAATGGTAGCGGGATGCACGTGCACCAATCTATATTCAAGGGCGATAAGAACGCATTCTTCGATATAGATGATGAGTATCATCTCTCAAAGATCGGTAAAGGATATATCGCTGGATTGCTGATGCATGCACCCGAGATCACATCTATTCTAAATCAATGGATAAATTCGTATAAACGTCTCGTGCCCGGATATGAGGCCCCAGTCTACATCTCCTGGGCTCGAAGGAACAGGTCCACACTTGTAAGGGTACCGATGTATAAGCCAGGAAAGGAGGAAGCGACCAGAGTGGAATTCCGTAGCGCAGACCCTGCGTGTAATCCTTATTTGGCATTTTCGGTGATGCTAGCAGCCGGCTTAGACGGGGTAAAAAACGAATATGAGTTACCGCAACCCATTGAAAAAGATGTTTACGGCATGAGCAGTGCAGAGATGGAGCGAGAAGGAATAGAATTACTACCAGGGAGCTTGATCGAGGCGATAAAACTGACAGAAAATAGTGAATTGGTGAAAGAAGCATTGGGAGATCACATCTTCCAAAATTTCATCGAGTCGAAGAGGGTGGAATGGGATGATTATCGTGTGCAGGTAACGGGGTGGGAGTTGAAGGAGTATCTGTCGGTGCTGTGATTCGCTCTCTTCTATATCTTTCTTCTCACTGTAAAATCCGGTGGATTATATCATAAGAACATAGATCCAAACGACGGCGGGAAGAGAATTATTATATATACCACCAAACCAACCCACCCGATCGGAAGTGGAAAGATTGCAAAATTCATTCACGATCGCGAAGTACAAGCTTTTGAATGCATTCAATATGATGCTTGGATCCAGAGGATCGGTCATCGGGAGTATCATATTCTTCGTCTTTATGGGTGGGATGCTTATTGGGGTCTCTTTCCTCATGTTGGATCAGATGGAGACCGTCTTTCATTATCTTCCCATAATATTGGGAATATTCTTTATAATACCAATCTTTAACGGGTTTAGGGGGCGTGGGATGCGCGCCTCACCTGAAGATCAGGATTTTATCCTCACAACATCTGTAAATCCGAGAGAATACTTTATGGCAACCCAGATAACAGCCATATCATCGATCTTGATCTTCCTGCTTCCAGTAATCTTGATATGCGTGCTTTTAGTTCTTCATTCCCTGCAACTATCCCTGTTAGGGTCCATTCCGATAATTCTCTGTATCGTATTCTTCATCTGCCTGATGAACCTGGTCGCAGCCGGGGTGAGGATGATCACCGAGAAGAAGAGACTCCTGTTGTTTGTCGTGCCTATTGTGCTTTTATTGATACTCGCAGCTTATTATTTTAGCCCCATGATATATAACATCCTTCCAAATGTCCTTGCGGCTAACGTAATCATGCATTCCTTCAGTTCCAATCCAAAAGGTGCCTATCTNCCTCTTTCTTGGATTGTTTGTCTGGTATATAGTGCCGTTGCTCCTCTTNTTCCTCTCTCTTAGATCTCACTATGATGTGATGGTGAAGCCGATCAAGAATAGGATAAGAGAACCGTTCTTAGAGATCTCGATGACAGGAGGAGTAAGGGAGATACTCACCCGACGGGAACTTCTCTCCATCATACGAACGAGAACGATGCTTTCGCCCCTCATGTATATCTTCATCTTTCTGTTCATACCACTATTTAACTGGATGGGGAGAAAAGGATACATGTTATTTGCCTCATCACAGGGCGGTTTTGAGTATGTGATCTTTACCACGATCATGTTTATGGTTATGGGGGTTGGAGGGATGGTTCAAAGAAGGTTTTCTAAGGATAGAGGGACAATATGGATCCAGAAATCGCTGCCATTGAAGACCGAACACGTGGTGGATTCGATATCTTATGCCGTAACGATGATCGGGATGATCTACGCCGTTGTGATCTTGATCATACTCTCAATATTTTATGGATCTCAGACATTTGCATATATCCCGCTCATCATCGCAACGGGGGCTATCGGTGCCAACTTCAGCGTGTATTCAAACATCGCATCTCCTGTATCAGAGGATATATCGATTCCGCCGAACATGCTCTTTATGATGTTTTTATCGTTCCTGCTGATTACTCCTTGTTACATACCAGTCTTCTACATGCCTATGTTGGCGCCGTATTTCGGCATGGATCATGTCAGTACCTCCTTGATACTTCTAACCTCGCTTCTTGTCCTGATATACGCCATACCAGCCACGTTTTTTCTCAGACGGGCGGCGGCAAAGAAGCTGGATGAATATGAGGCAACACTTTAATGAAGGATATCTTAGCGGATGTGGGCGGAAGGCCGGGCATAGACTGTCGTGGATTTTGCAGATATTGTTATTTTAAGGGCATAAGAACAGAAGACCCCCTGGGGTGTAAATATTGCCCCCCTTTTAAAGTGGGGTGCGATTACTGCATTAACCGGGTGAGGGAGAAATATTTTGGATTTGTACCATTAAATATGGTATTAGGAGAGGTTTATACAAATTTTAAAGTTAATGGTGGAGAAACAATCGGAATAAGTGGCGGAGGAGATCTCAGTTGTTATCCAGACCTTTTAGAATTGACAAAAGGGCTCAAAAATATCGGGTTGCCAATACATATAAATTACACCAGTGGAAAGGGGTTTGATGATGAAGATGGGGGAGAGGCAGATTCTCTGGTGAAGAATAATGTTTCAGAGGTCTCTTTCACAGTATTTTCTACCGACAGAGCGTTGAGAAGAGAATGGATGGGCGATGCGTCTCCTGATGCCTCTCTGGCAAATTTAAAGAGATTTTGTGAGAGCTCAGATGTTTATGCGGCATCCATCGTCATTCCGGGTGTGAATGACGGAGAAGACCTCTATAAAACCTGCTCAGATCTGGAAGATATGGGAATAAAGGGTATGATCTTGATGCGGTTCGCTAACTATGAAGAACAGGGACTCATTCTTGGAAACGATCCGATAATAGAGGGGATCGAGCCACATTCTGTTGGGGATTTTGGGAAACTCGTTACAAAGATAGACAAAGAGTTCTCTTTCAGGGTGACAGGAACGCCCCTCTGGGATCCGGAGGCAGGATCTCCTTATGCAATAAGAGGAGAAGATGAGATGTTGAGAGAACTCCCAAAGATCGAAAAAGGGGCAACGATCCTGACGGGAAAAATTTCTGCGCCGCTTTTAAGCGAGATATTTGATAAGATATCCGATAAAATTGAGGTTGTGCCCGTCGATAAGGAGATAGGATGCTTGATAACGATAGAAGATATTAAAAAATTGAGTTTGGACGATATAAAGGAGACGGTGATATTTCCGGGAAGGGCATTCGTGCACGATAGGGAGATCGAGGATTTGTTATGTAAAGATGGCATCAAAAGATTGATAATCAGGGGGCCGGATCGGCTCACCGTTGATGGAGAGATGAGCATATCTATGAGCAGAGAAGAGATTTTGGAAGAGGAGAAGAGGGCGCTGGAAGAACTCATAAGGATGATAAATTTCTACGGTGTTTAACGTTTGTTCAAGTATCACGAGCATCCCCCCCATAGTTGCAGGGCTTCTTATCTTGGAAGGAAAATTTACTCCCCCGATGGTTTCTCCGCCGGAGGAGGCGTTCGACCCGCAAGAATTCATGTGCCCGCTTGTGCCACCTTCTGCAAGCCCACGTTCACGGAACAGGATGTCCTGAGGTTTGTTATCGCCAACAGTCTATAATTCCTATTCTAAAAATTCTAAAAGTTTCAGTATATCTTGCCTTCCCATTCTCTCCAGTTCTTCCCGCTCCTTTTTAACGTAAGATTCGACAATATCTTTATTCCTCGCATTTTCCAAAAGTCTGATCGCCAA
>JGI24025J20009_10001119_pt1 | contig 20505 bp, 14 predicted proteins | sample Cruoilmetagenom3_FD_20009 | JGI IMG/M metagenome (IMG submission 20009) | reverse complement strand
AAGCTAAAATCTAACAGCTAATCGCACAAGTCATATTTTTTGAGGTATATTACCCCTAAAAATGTAAACTACTTTTGGCTTGATATGAAGGATGCCAAATTATCCTATCACTGATTTCTTTTCGAAAATAGCCCCATGAAAGAAAACATTTCCGAATTTCTCAAAAGCCATCCGTCACTTCAGCATCTGACTCATTCGGAGCTTCTGGATCTGGCCCGTTCCACCGAGCAGGAATATCTGGTTGGAGTCCTCTCCGGCATTATACAAGATGTTGAGGAAATTATTGAGATTGATTCCGGACTTGAAGAAAAGAAGATCCTTGAGATTGCCGCGGAAAAAATCGCAAATATTCTTAAGGCCGAAGCTGCATCCATAAGGCTCTTTGATCCCAAATCCCTGAGCATGACCTGCCTCGGCACACATCAAATTTCTGAGGCTGAATGTAAAATTGCCGTCCCTTTTGAGGACTCCATCTCAGGACGGGTGGTCCGGGAAAACAAAAGCATCGCTATATCGAGCTTCCTTGAGGATCCGCACTTTAAGATTAAAAGCATCGTGAAAGATAAAGGATTTCATTCCCTCTTGGCGGTCCCTCTTCAGATTCCAAAGTTTTTAGGTTCGGAAGGAGACGTTCTCGGCTCCCTTCAAATTTATTACAAAGAGGATAACCGGAAGTTTGATCCATTTGAGATCATTCATGCCGAGCTCCTGGCCCGCCGCGTAAGCTATGTCCTGGCCAAAAGGAAGATCCTGGCCTTACAGAGGCTGAATACGCACAAGGAGAAGATAGTAGACAGGATTTTTATTAAGTTGAGTAACCGGGAAGGGATCAAGTTGAAGGACCTGTTCATGGACCTGATCCCCACGCTTGAGCCATATCTGCAGGTCAAGAGCTGTTCTCTGTTTTCAGTGTCCAAGGATCAGAAGTTGATTCGTGTTGAGGCAGGGTATCCCCTGGACAAAACGTATCACCAGTTGGGCTACACCTTTACAGTGAGCCACCACCCGTACTTCCAAACCGTGATCCACGGGGCGCCGGAATACAGAGACCAGCCGTTTGAGCGGATCGATCCTGCCTATCTCTTGATCAAAGATCCTAAAAAAAGCCGGTTTACCAGCCCGGGTATGCGGAAATTTGTCCAAAGCCATCACATTTATTCCATCCTGATAATCCCTCTCAAGGTCAACGGGATCACTCGTTATCTGATGACCTTTTATACCACGGAACAGAAGTCGTCCTTTATGAACGAAGAGATTGATCTGCTGACCTTTTTTGGAAAAGAAGTCATGAAGGCCTTGCGGTTAGAGCTTTTGGACGACATCCTGCACGATTTCAAAAATCCGGCGATTGCTATCACAGGATTTGCCTCCAGGGCCAGGAATCTGATGGAATCAGAAGACCTTGAAGGGATACGGAACAAGTTGGTCAACTATCTGGACATCATCCTTAAGGAAACGGTCCGTATGCAGGATATGGCCCTGGCCATGAGATTGGAAGGTAGGGAAGAGGTTTTGGATCTCGGCGAGATCGCCGGAGAACGATTCCGGCTCAATGAGGAAGCCGTTCGGCAATCATGGCGCAAATACATTCGGATAGAGCCTCCGGAAATTGAAGCAGAGATATTGGTCTATTGTTCGCGTTTCGGTCTGGAACGAGTGCTGGACAATCTAATGAACAACGCTGTCAATGCAATCCCGAAACAGGGAGGCGCTCTGGCCATGCGCTGTTATATAGAGGAGACCATGGCCTGTCTCGAGATCAGAAATACAGGAGAGATACCAGAGGAAAAAATTGATCAGATCAAAAAAGGTGAAGTAAGTGGCCGTGGCTTAAACATCATTTATCGGTTTGTGCAAGGCAACCACGGAAAGATCCATATCCGGACCGAGGACGGTCAGACCGTAGTCATTGTCAAGCTACCGCTTTTTAAGTAAGAAGGCGCTGAATTCACGAAGAAAATCGTGGATTTCAACTCAAGGGTCCAGGGTTCAAAAGTTCAAGGTTTACCGAAAATCTGAACCATTAATTCGTGAGTTCTGAATATACTTGAGAATATAGAAGGCATAAGAATAGTACGAGACGAACACAGACTCGGGCCATCTGCCGAATCGGTAAATGGCCTTACAATGAATTTTTTCCCGCCATGTCGGCGGGAAAAAACGTCTGTGTCTGTCCGTGTGTGTCGAGTGAGCGCAGCGAGCGGGTGGCAAAATGCCCCGTCATGACTGTTTAAGTTTAAGGCCGGGCTCCTCCCGGATAAATATCTCAACCGGGTTTTCACGTTTTTTCTTTGGTAAATCAACTCCCTGTTTTCGAAGCTCTGTAACGATTTTCGAGACCTGTGCTTTGCTGATACCGAGTTCGTCTACGATTTCAGATGCGGTCAAGTTTGTGTAGTTCTTGTAGATGTGGCGTACATCATCTACTGTATATGGCCTGCTTTTAGCTCTTGTCATAATTCATTATCCTTTCCCAAGTTTTTTATCTATGAATCGGGGCATTGCTACAAATAATCGCACATTGGCCGGAGAAAGACAAGGCCCATCAAATTGTCGTTCAACAAACCAAGGCCAGTATAACAGAAACGAACGTTTTGCACCAATCCAAAAGCAGAAAATTCGCAGATCTTTTTTGTGGGATTCACAGGTGTTATATTTATGCCGTGCGGAATTGTTTTGAAAGATGTTCGATATTCATTAGTCCATCCGGTGCAAAAATAACTTAATGCTTATGACCCTTCCCCCTCTGAACCTTACTTTTTTTGCGTGAAGATGATCAGTTTTTCCGAAATAACACATGGCCATTTTCGTCCATGTCTATCAGGATATTGTCTCCCTCTTTGAAGGTCCCTTCGAGGATTTTAAGGGCCAGCGGATTCTCAATGTAGCGCTGAATGGCCCTCTTGAGAGGACGTGCTCCGTAAGTAAGATCATAGCCTACATCGGCTATCCATGTCTTTGTCTCTTTGCTCACGTCAATTTCGTAATTATGCTCCTGTAGACGGTTCTTGAGATAGCTGAGTTGGATATCCACAATACTTTGCAGGTGTTCCTTGCTGAGTGAGTGAAAGATGATCATGTCGTCCACACGGTTCAGGAACTCGGGTTTGAAGCGGAGACGAAGGGCGTCCATCATCCTGTGCTCTATCTCCTCCGGGTCCTTGATTTCCTGAATCAGGTCAGTGCCTATGTTGGAAGTCATGATAATTATGGTGTTACGGAAGTCTACAGTACGCCCCTTGCCGTCAGTAAGCCTTCCATCGTCCAGGATCTGGAGCAGTATATTGAATACGTCCGGATGGGCCTTTTCTATTTCGTCAAAAAGAATAACAGAATAGGGCTTGCGCCGTACGGCCTCTGTGAGATAGCCCCCTTCTTCATATCCCACATAGCCCGGAGGTGCACCGATTAACCTGGCGACTGAGTGTTTTTCCATATATTCGCTCATGTCCATACGAATTATGGCCTGCTCAGTATCGAACATAAATTCAGCCAGGGTCCTGGCCAGCTCTGTTTTCCCAACACCTGTCGGTCCGAGGAAAATAAAGGAGCCAATAGGCCGCGCACGGTCCTGCAGACCGGCCCTGGCCCTGCGGACTGCGTTTGATACCGCCTGTATGGCCTTTTCCTGGCCAACAACCCGTTGGCTCAGGCAATCTTCCATGTGGACCAGCTTTTCCCTCTCTCCCTCAAGGAGTTTGCTGACCGGTATTCCGGTCCACTTGGATATGATGTCCGCAATGTCGTCTGCGTCCACCTCCTCCTTGAGCATGCCGGTGCCATCCTTCTGAAGCTCCTCTATCCGATCCTGTTCCTCTTTCAGTTCCTTTTCAAGATTTGGGATCTCTCCGTAGAGGATTTCAGCCACCTTGTTCAGGTCACCCTGCCGCTGGAATCTCTCTGCGTCGATCCTGAGCTGATCTATACGTTCCTTGATATCACGGATTTTTTGAATAATCCCCTTTTCTTGCTGCCATCGGGCCTTGAGAGTATCGCTCTGCTCTCTGAGGTCGGCAAGATCCCGTTTGATTTTCTCTAATCTCTCTTGGGAAGCAGGATCGGTTTCTTTTTTCAGGGCCTCCTGTTCTATTTCAAGCTGCATGCTCCGGCGCTCCAGTTCGTCAATGTCCGCTGGAAGGCTGTCTATTTCGATTCTCAGCTTTGCTGCTGACTCGTCTATAAGATCAATGGCTTTGTCCGGGAGAAAGCGATCCGTGATATAGCGTTGAGACAGGGTGGATGCGGCAACTATAGATGAATCCCTTATCCGCACTCCGTGATGCACCTCGTACTTTTCTTTCAGCCCGCGGAGTATGGCAATGGTGTCTTCAACACTGGACTCATTCACCATCACTGGCTGAAAGCGTCTTTCGAGCGCCGCATCCTTTTCAATGTATTTGCGGTATTCGTCTATTGTAGTGGCACCGATGCAGTGGAGCTCTCCCCTGGCAAGGGCAGGTTTCAGCATGTTCGAGGCATCCATGGATCCCTGGGCCGCTCCGGCGCCCACCATGGTGTGGATTTCGTCTATGAACAGGATGACCTCGCCCTGCCGTTCTGCTACTTCTTTTAGGACTGCCTTCAGCCGTTCTTCAAATTCACCCCGGAACTTAGCCCCTGCGATCAAGGCCCCCATATCCAGGGCAATAATGCGCCGGTCCCTCAGTGTCTCAGGAATATCGCCGGAGACTATTCGTTGGGCCAGACCCTCTACTATCGCAGTCTTACCAACGCCGGGTTCACCTATGAGGACTGGGTTATTCTTGGTCCTTCGTGACAGTACCTGCAGGACCCTGCGAATTTCATCGTCGCGACCTATTACCGGGTCCAGCTTCCCGGATCTTGCAAAAGAGGTGAGGTCTCTTCCGTACTTTTCAAGTGCTTGATACTTTTCCTCAGGGTTGGGATCGGTTATTCTCTGGCTACCCCTTATGGATACCAGGGCCTGCAGGAAGGTATCCTTGTTGACCTCATGGCCTGTTAATGCCTGGCCGGCCTTTGTGTGGGATGCGTCGAGGATGGCAAGAACCAGGTGTTCCTGGCTGACATACTCATCCTTCATTTTATCCGCAATGGCAAATGCCTTTTCCAGTATCTGATTCAGCGTGGACGACATATAGATCTGCAGACCCGCTCCGCTCACTTGAGGGAGATTGTTTACAGCCCCATCCACTTCGGCTTCAATGGCCTGGATTTCAACTCCCATTTTCCTCAGAACCGATGGCACAATTCCCTCAGGCCGGGCCAGCAGTATCTTTAGCAGATGTTCGGGCTCGATTTGCTGATGCCCTTCGCTTTGGGCCAAGCTCTGGGCCTCCTGCAGGGCCTCTTGTGATTTTATTGTGAACTTTTCAAGTTGCATAATTTAAAATATCCTTAGAATTCAAAGATTTAAATTTATTGAGAGGTTACTTTTTATTCCAAATCAAGGTAAGAATCGGAGATTATGGTGTCAATAGACACACAATAACAATAACAATACCAAACCATATCAGAGGTCTATCATGTATATACCACACTCATTGCTCAAAGAACTCAAAAATGAATTTGTCCATTCAAAAAATCTCTTTTTGCAATTAAAAATACCCAGTCTGCTGCATTGCTTCGATTTCCTCGTCATTGCGACATACAATAAATGTTGAATTTTGAATTAAGCCTTCCAAGGGATTCTTCAAATGCTTCAAGGGCCCTCTGATTAAACAGCACAAAGCGAAGCAGCTTGATTTCAGGATGGGCCTGCAGAAAACCAATAACAGTACGAAGGGCCACAGAAGCTGCCTCTCCCAAGGGATATCCATAGGCCCCTGTGCTGATAGCAGGAAAGGCCACTGAACAGATCCCCTTTGCCAGGGCGACTTCCAGGCTTTTTCGATAGGCGCTTTCAAGCAGGCGCTCTGTGCTTGGATTCGGTCCCTTATAGACAGGTCCTACCGTATGGATCACATACTGGGCCTTGAGCTTATAGCCTTGGGTGATCACCGCGTCTCCTATGTCGCAGCCTCCAAGGGTTCGGCACTCGGCAAGCATCTCCGGTCCTGCTGCCCGGTGAATTGCACCATCCACACCACCTCCACCCATAAGCGTGCGATTGGCTGCATTTACTATAGCCTCGGTATCCTGCAGTGTGATATCCCCCTGTATCAACTCTATTACGGATGATCCGATTTTTACTTTCATGATGCTGCTTTCCTGTTATTCTGTGAAGCCTCTTGCAAAACCCAATTTATCTTATCCCAACGCAATTATTCACTTCCCTTCTGGCAGCCAGAGCCAGGGAGTGTGAACGTTTACATCCCAAATTCTAAACCAATTCACAGACCATTTCTCAGTACCGCACGCACTAACATTTGGGTCCACTTTATTCCTCTTTACATTTTTGGACGCAGAGGAAACACAAAGAAGTAAATTGTGAGGACTTCCCTCATTCATGGTTTTTTTAAGCGCATTGTTCCCTTTCTGCCCAATTATTTGGACCTATGCGGTCAAAAAACTACTCAAAATTAATCACGAAAACACGAAGGTACGAAAACACGAAACAAGACATAGAAATCAAGTTAACACCCTTCGGGCGGACTTGGAAAATTCCTATACTATCAAGTTACTGATATTCTTTTCGTGTTTTCGGTATTTCGTGCTTTCGTGATAATCCTTTTCTTTTTCGTGTGTTGCACAATCTGACATGTAACCGCAAGGTCGGGAGTTTTATTGCTTAAATGATTAAAGAAAAATGTGGCAGTAGTCGAAAGGTCATTATAGAGCGAGTTACTCTTCAATTCCTTTTTAAAAAATTGTTTATAAAAGACAGTTCATGAAATCAAAAACCCTGATATTCATTACCATCTATGCGATTTTATGGATATTTTTGTGCCCTCAAATCGCACAGACAGAGATCAATGACCGACAATACCTGCATATTCTTAAGGAATCAGGACAGCGCCAAAAAGCGTACGAAGGATACGAGAGCGCTATTGCCAAACATCCGGGATCAATTCTTTTTGATCTTGATTTTATTGAACTCCTTATTGACATGGAAAGGATTGATGAAGCATGGAATTGGCTGGAAAAGATTGAGCCGGAAGATATCAATACCCTGAGTGACAATGACAAAAGGCGCTTTTCGCTACTCAGGGCCCAGATTTTCATAAAAAAGGAGGAATTCAACAAGGCAATAACTGAAATTGAGCCCTTTGCGGATTCAAAGGATGATCAGCTTCTTATTGCGGATATCTACCTCTTGGGAGGACAGAGGAATGAGTCATTAAGGATTCTGGAAGAAGTAACACGATCACCTTATTATACGCCCTATGAAAAAGATCTTGCCCGAAAAAAAATAGGGGATATCAAAAGATACTATGCCTCACGGATTTCGGTGGATTCAGGGATTGTCGACTCAAAGACTTACGGATCCATCCCGTGGAGCACTATCTCCGGTGTGGTCCCCATAGGCCAAAATGGCCGATTTACCACATCATATCTATGGATGGACGGTGGACAACTTTTCTCTGTAGCTCTGGACTGCCTTCATAAAAGATTTCCTCCCACTGAATCCTATGAGCTACTGTTATCCATTACTGATGATGGCAATGAAGGTGTAAGCCTAAAGAAGACATTTTATCCAACAAAAAGATCTCAGGCAGAACTCAAAGGATTCTATAACCAGGTTGAAAGAGAAATTGCTGCGCTGATGGATGAATTCAGCCTGAAAAAGGGTGGTTCTTTCGGGGTTGACTATAAACTCTCGGATAAAATGACAGCATCTTCCAAATATGAGTACTCAGATTACCCTCAGGGTCATATGCATATATTTAACATCAGTGGCAGCTATGCTCAGAATTTATCTGTTGAAAGACCACTTCTGTATCACACGGTTGGTATGCTCGTAATTGAGGGGAGTGGAGATGAGGATTACATTGCCCATCATCTTTATATGCCCTCCTATACCTTAAATTTGAATTACCCTGTTTCAGGTAAGCATCCCGGACAGATCGACTTCAAAATAGGCATGGGCTACCTCTTTGGTATAGATAACGAAGGGTTCGCCTTTTCTCCGGGATGCCTTTTTGATTTCCGCCTTTTCAAAAAAGTTAATGTCAGGGGTGGTGCGGAGTATCGTCTCGATGCCGTTTCCGGCGAGGGGGAATGGAGGATCAATGGAGGATTTGATGTAATTTTTTAGGCTCATGGTCAAAATAATTATTATACATCAACGTTTAAATAATAGCTTTCGGTTGCGATATGAAACGGATAGATAATAAAATATTCATATTCTTTTCTGAGGTAATATTTTCTTATGGAGCGATAGGTCTTGCATATCACCTGGGTATCATCTCTGAATACCTCGCGTTCTTGTTAATGTCATTTTTGAGCCTCATATTTGCGCTCTATTACGGCATAAATGGTATAGCAGTTGCTGCCATCGGCACCATTGCGATTGTCTCTTTAATCACAAAAAGCGAAGTCCTTGTTTTTCTGTCCCGGCATTATATGGAAGCCTGTTTCTTCGTTTCGGGTCTTGTTCTGACCGGTATCGCAAGGACCACTATTGAGCAGAAGGTTACACGGACTGGTCTTGCCAATGAGGTCATACAACAGCGCATGGACAGACTCCTTGTAGAAGTCTCTGAAAAAAACCGGGGGTTACAGGATGTGCTTGAGCAGGTCTTGGCTGAGGTGGAATCTCCCAGGATTCTGTATCAGGCCATGCGAAGAATTGAGAATATAGATGATCACAAAGAGTTTTTGAACGAAATACTCCACGTCCTCTATACATACTGTCATGTGGAAAAGTCGGCCATATATAAGCCTTGTGAAAAAGGGAGCTTTAAAAGGGTCGTCTCCTTTGGTGCAACTTCTCTGCCTGAGGAAATGGAATGGAAAAGCGAGGAAATGCCGGAGATCGTGCGGGTCATGATACAGGAGAGGGAGATAATCATCCCAAAGAAAGTAGGCCACCGCCTCATTATGGCGGTTCCGATTCTCTCCGTTTCAGACGAGCTTTTATATGTCCTTATCATCGAGGAAATCCGATTCATCAATCTGTCTGAAAAACTCATAGGTCTCTTGAAGCTAATGGCCTTTTGGACAAGATATCTGCTGGAAAAGCGTCTCTATAGAGAAAAACTCAAACCTCTTAGTGCCTTTAATTCCGTTATTGTGTATCAGCCGTCCATTGCTCGAAAAGTGCTTGATAACAACATATCCCACCACAAGAAACACGGGCTTCCCTTTGCCCTCCTTCGGATAGAGGGCCCCATAGACGAAGAAGGCATGAGGATAATTGCCTCTGCCTTGAGAACCTATGATGATTTATTCATGCTTGATGAGAAAAAAGTGATCGTCTTTTTGTCCATGACCGATGAAAAGAAACTCCCTGTCATCATTGACAGATTAAAAGCTGTTGCACGACAATACACAATAGAATCTGCAGATAAAATAGGTTTTGAATGATCTATAATACATTGTCGTTATTATTATTATGTTGTTGGTGTATTACAGAAGTTGCAGTCTGTTTTACCCTCATAAACGGAATATCAGATTTCCCTGATCTGCTATCCTTTTTATGTGCTCACGGGCTCTCAGTCCTGCTGGTTTACCTGATAGTTGACGGATTGATAAAACACGACAACTCTCTTGGAAAAACAATGATTACCAGGGCATTCTTAAAGTTCCTGGTGTTTTTTGCCGTTATTCCTTTGATAGGACCGGTTGTTTCACTATTCATTGTTTTGTTTTTCCGCCTATACCCCCTATATCCTGTACGGACTGAGCAGTTTGAAAGATTGGACAAGGATATCCTTGTGGTATTGAAAAAAAAATATGAAGGTAGGACAATCCCGGCTTTAGAGGCGTTTCTTATTCGTGGAATTAGTGGAGATTATGCTCTTAGGCTAATATCGAGAATTGATGAGATGGAATGGACTGCCATGAAGTCAATAATTCTGCGGAATATTATAAGGATAGGTTCCCGTGAAAATGTGGTTCTCATGGCCATTGATATCCTCACAAAAAAGCTTGATCAGGTCCTTTCGAACATCACTGCCATGGAAACCGCAGGCAACACGGATGCAGAGACCATGCGCCGGCTTGCGAGCCTCTACCACGAAATCTATTACCTTGATCTGTGTGACTCTATCATGAAGCCCTTTTACCAGGAGAAGGCATGCGATTGGGCGATTCGTGCTTTTGACCAGGAAGATTCCGAAGAAAACGCTCTCTTATGTGTGAAATACCTCCTCGAGGCAGGAAAGACTTCAAAGGCAAAAGAAATTTATGAAACGATTCGAGTAAAAGGGGATTATTTCTTGCCAAGATGGATTGCTTATGAATTTGAGCTTTCGCTGGCATATGGGGAGCTTGATCCGTTTGACCTTATCTATCAGGCTTTTGAAAAGACTGAAGGCGTATATATTCCTACAAGAGTTAAAGAGGCGGCACGGACATGGAGAAGGGTTCTGACATCTGCTTGGTTGTAGAGGGTAGCTACCCGTACGTCACTGGCGGGGTCTCGTCCTGGCTTCAATGGCTCATGGAAAACATGAAGGACTTTACGTTTTCCATAGTGGCATTGATCGCAGAGGAGAAGGACAGTGGGAAACGAAAATACCGCTTTCCTAAAAATGTCGTATCTTATCAGGAATTTGTCTTATTTGATTTTGAAGAAATAGAAGAATGTCCTCGTTTAAAGCTCTCCGGAAAGGAATGGAAAAGGCTCTTTGACGACCTTTATGTGCTTATGAAGGATTGGCAGAAAGGGATACTTTCTGAGGAGAGTATTTCACTGATAAGGGACCTGGTTTCCAATGAAACTCCGGAGACATTCAGGAACTTCCTTGAGGATGAAACCGCATTTGCTCTCCTTACAAGGATCTATGAGGAAGTCAGGGGGGATGCGGGATTCCTGAAGTATTTCTATACCCACCGCAGTATCCATCTTATCCTCTTTCGAGTCCTTTCCATCTATTCGAAACTCCCCCATTCAAAGGTCTATCACTCTCCCGGCACGGGATATGGCGGCATGTTGGCCTGTCTGAAATCGGCCCTTGAAGGGACAAAATCGATTATTACAGAACATGGAATATACCTTCAGGAAAGAGAGATGGAACTTCTGAGGGCCGGTTGGCTGGAGGATCCTTACCTGAAAGACATGTGGATAGATTTTTTCTCGGCCATATGCAGGTGGCAATACAATTCCTGCGATCGGATCATCACGCTCTATCAAGGGAATAAGGACCTTGAGGTCGAATATGGAGCCAGGGCGGATAGGATCATGGTCGTGCCGAATGGGATCGAAGTGGAGCGATTCAAAGAAGCAAGGTGTGAGCGTTGTATGCAAGACCCCAGGATGGTCGGCTTTGTGGCAAGGGTGGATAATGTAAAAGATATCAAGACGTTCATTCAGGTAATGGCAATAGTCAAGAAGGAGTATCACAAGGTCGCGGCATGGATTGTCGGACCGACAGATAACCAGCCGGAGTACTACCGGGAATGCACTGAACTCCTCAACATGCTTGGCTTGAACGACACCATTACATTTACCGGAAGGGCGGATGTCCTTGAATATTATAAGAAAATGGACGTGCTCCTTTTGACGAGCATTAAAGAGGCCATGCCTCTTGTGGTGATGGAGGCCATGGCCTGCGGCATCCCCGTGGTTACTACAGCCGTGGGCGCATGCAGCGAGCTTGTGTATGGCGTTGATGACAGTATAGGGCATGCAGGGATTGTGGCAGGGATCAGGGATGTGCATGGAATTGCTACAGCTACTGTCAAGATATTGAAGGATAGGGAACTGGCCAACGATTTTGGAAGGAACGGGATAAAGAGAATAGAGCAGTTTTACAGGGAAGACTCGGTCATCAAACAATATTCAGACATATATCAGGAGGAACTCAGTGGCGGGAATCACATTCTTGCTTGAGAAACATATTAAACGGCCACACCTTGCCGGTTTTCTTATGATGGAAACCGAGCAGGCATGCCAGGCAGTCGGGCCATGGTTCATCACCATTTCCTGTCTGCTTCTGATGGGGCTCATAGTCTATCTTGCCACAGGCAGGCCCCCTACACAGTTCTATCTCATGATTACCTATACAACCGGGCTATCTTTGATTATTTCATCTCCTGTATATACATTACTCAGCCGTTTTCTGGCAGATGAAATATTTTCCAGAAGGACTGATTCCATTTTCAACGCCCTGATCGCCTCTTCCATCATTATGGGGCTCATCTCCATGTCCATTTCTTCTATTATTATCTTTTCTTTTTCTTTAGTCCCGGCTAATCAGAAAATTAGCTTCGTCATCCTTACGACTCTTCTCTCCCTCTTATGGTGCATTGTCAGTGTGATAAATTCCCTTGACAAGGACAGCCTTACCTTCTGGTTATTTCTTGCAGGCGCAGGCACAAGCATCGGCCTCCTTTTGCTCACAGGCACAACCGATGTTCAGGGGCTTACCCTTATTTTTATTGCAGGAATTGCCATTCCCCTTGCAGGCGGATATGCCTTTATCGTGAAGCTCTATCTGCGACGATCGGCAACAATGAACTGGGGATTCCTGAAGCGCCCCGATGCGTTTAAGACCGGACTGGCCTTCTTTTTGGTCAACCTGGGTTTTTGGATAGATAAGCCTATCTTCTGGTATTCAAGAAGTGCCGGCAGATCCTTTGATCCCTTCTTTCGGTATTCGCCTCAGTACGATTTTCCGTTTTTCGTGGCTATCAGCCTGATGATGATCGCCTCGTTCATAGTATATAAAGGAATAAAAAAGGAGATTAGAAACCCTTTCCGATCATTTATATTCAAGCTTATAAATAATTTTTCCTTTCAGGAATTATCCTTGGAAAAGGTTAATCTTGTCCAATCCGTAAAACACATTATCTTGCGGATTTTACTCGTCCATGGTGGTGTTGTTATGGTGGTGCTTTTCTTTGTATCCATAGCTGTTATTCCCCTTCCGTGGACAAATCCGTTTGTGTTTCATTATCTCATGATAGGTACCATATTTTTTGCCTTGTGGTTTTTTTGTATCCTTTTGATGCAATATCTGGATGATTATGATTCTATTTTGGGACTTGCCCTTGTCTTTCTTATATTGAATATTGTATGCACAGTTGTTTCCATAAGACTTGGCTGGGAATGTTACGGATTAGGCTTCATGGTATCGTGTATAGTTACCTCTCTTCTCTCTCTGATTGTGTTGAATTTAAAGCTTGGCAGGCTTGAGTATGGTGTCTTTAAGAAAGCCGTTCGACTTCCTTAATATCTTTGGGCTTGTTGTGATGCCCGTGGTGGGTTTTGAAATCACCTATCTCCCCTTTGTTGAGATCAACAAGGGGGATGATATCTATATCGTATCTCCATATGCAAAAATAAAGGGGGATAGGTCTCGTGCGTTTGCGTATATCTCCCTTTGTGAAATCGAAATGAACTCTGATTATCTTTCATCACTTCCTCCGCAAGTTATTTTGCAGAAGGTTACGGATTGGAGGGCATTTCTGGTAGATATCTCGTCTCCTGAATGGGACAATGTAATAAGAAAGGAAGTTGAGTTTTTAAGGTCAAAGGGATTTGAAAACGTCTTTGTGGATACTGTGGATGATGTGGAACTAATCGCAAATCTATTGCCCGAAAAAAGAGAGGCCGTTCATGCCAAAGCCGAAAGCCTTATTCGAATGATAAAAAAAAATATCCAGGGAAGGCTGATCATGAATCGGGGCTTCGGCATCTATGATAATGTAAAAAACAATATCTACGGCATACTGATAGAGTCTTTTTTTTATAAAAAGGACAGTTCGGGCTGGATCGAAAGGACAGACCCGGACATGGAGTGGTTGCGCAATAAAGTGGCGATGTTGAGAAGGGATGGAAAGATGATTCTTGCCCTGGATTATGCTCCGATGTCTGAAGATAATAAGCTTGAACTCAAAAACAAAGCAAAGCGCCTTGGTATCGCCTGGAGATGGGCAAGGGAGGACCTACACTAGATGTATTCAAGAAAGCATATCCTCCGGGCTGCCTTTTTTATCATTCTTGCGGGCATGTTGGTGACTGGTTATCTCCTCAAACCTACAGACGTGAGGATCGCCCATTACTATGAGTCGCTTTCCATGTACAAGGAAGCAATAGCAGCATATGAAAAGAGCCTGAAAGGGACAAATGATCAGGATTTCCAGAAAGAGATATTGATCAGGATTTCCATTCTCTGTCGCTATGTCGGAGACGATGAAAAATTCTTGATCACTGTAAAGCGTCTTTTGGAACTGGAATATAATGATCCCAAGCTCATGAAGGACGGAATGGATGTGGCCCTTTACTTATGGGATTCTGATCAGGCAAACAAGAAAAGACAGGACGACGTGGTCCTCTTTGCAACGGAAAGCGGCAACCGGAATTTTCTGATGGATTTCCTCTTGGGAAACCACAGGGTCGGCGAGGCACTCACCCTGTATGATGAAGCATATTATTCAGGAAATTTCACCGAAGAACAAATGAAAAAAGCTATCACCGTCTCAAGGTGGACAGGTGACATTCAGACGAGGAAGAGGTGGCTTGAGCGGGCTGTGGATGTTATTCCGGACGACGCGGAACTGACGAGAGAACTCTTCATAGTCAGCGTGGCTTCCGGCGATGAAGAGACAGCCCTACATATAGCTTCGAAGATGAAGCCAAAGAACCTTGAGGATTTTTTTTCCCTGGCCGACCTCTACGAAAAAGTTGGGGATAAGAAAAGGGCCAAAGCATTTTACGCAAAGGCAGAGGCCATCTGTGTTCAAAAACTCGCTGCAATTAAGGATAAGACAAGCGACCAGAGCAAAAAGCTCCTGACTGAACTTGTCTATCTTTATTGGAAAAACGGCAAGTTCGAGCGAGTTGTGGATACTGTTGAAGACCTTCATGCCTTGGGCTACAAAGACAAGAAGCTGATGGATGACGCGCTCAACGCATCTCTCCATCTCTGGCGCGAGAACCCGGATAACAAGGAGAATCAGCAAAGGGTCATAAGGATTGCCGGGAATATGGGCAAAAAAGACTTTCTGCCCAATTTCTATGTCTGGAACAAGAGGTATTCCGATGCCCTGAAGATATACGAAAAGAAATGGCAAAAGAAAAAACTTTCTACAGATGGTCTGAGGATAGCTATGGAAATAGCAGGCTTGCAGAGTGATCGAGCCGTGCAAAAAAGGTGGTTTAAAAGAGGAGCGGAGGGATTATCGCATGACTTGAAGGACAAAGGACTGATGGATGACGCGCTCAACGCATCTCTCCATCTCTGGCGCGAGAACCCGGATAACAAGGAGAATCAGGAAAGGGTCATAAGGATTGCCGGGAATATGGGCAAAAAAGACTTTCTTCTCGATTTTTATGTCTGGAACAAGAGGTATTCCGATGCCCTGAAGATATATGAAAAGAGATGGCAAAAGGACGAGCTGGCACCAAAAGAATTGAAAAGAGCCGTAGATATCTCATGTTGGCAGAATGATCGGGCTTTGCAGAAAAAGTGGCTTAAAAGAGGGGCTGCAGAACTTACAGACCCGGAAATTACGCGTAAATTGGCAAATATGTACTTGGATGATCAGGAATATCAATTAGCCAAAGAACTTTATATCAGGCTTGAGGAGATAGAGCCCTCTAATAAGGAATATCTTGCAGAACTGGCGTACATATCCGAAGTAGAAGGAGATTATCGTACTGCCTATGATCTTTATAAAAAGGCTTACAGCGAGACAAAAAAGAAGACTTATCTGCAAAGTATGGTGTCCTGCGCATATCATTTGGAGCAGAGTACTTATGAAGATTCATTACGAGAACTGGCCGGACTTAATCCCACAGAAGAGAATCTGTTTAGACTTGCATCCTTTTGCCTTTACGTGAAGAAAGATTATAAAGAGGCTAATGAGGTACTTGAAAAGATGGTCCATGATTGGCCGCTTCTGAAATATCAGGTCCTGCTTTCCTATTCATTCTTTAAGCTCGCTGACAATTCAACAGCAATCGATCTCTTAAAACGGATTCCACTGGAGTTTCAGCAACCCTGGGGCATACAGCTTCTATCAAAACACTATCAGGAACAGGGAAAATGGAACGAGGCCATAGATGTAATCAAAGGCTACATCAAGTTTCATCCCGAGGATACGGACACACTATTGTGTCTTGCTTATATCTACAAACGGCTGAATTGGAAGAATGAATACCAGGAACTCATTCAATCTCTGTTGCCTTCTGAAGGGATGGAGCGGATGAACGAACAGCACCTGCAGAAATTGCCTGACAGTCGTTCCCAAACGGCTTATCCCCTATCACTAGCGACATAAGCGCTTGATTAACACAAGTTCCCTCCCTTTTTGTGATGGATGGTTAGGGCGGGGATAAAAAAAATTGTCGGGGTCTGTATTGGTGAGGACACTCTTTTCGTTTTTCATGCCTTGTGGCCTGCCTCTTCTGGCAGCAGCGATCTTTGTTTATACGGGGATCGCGGCGCAATCCCTTTCTGCGATCATGCTTATCTATCCCTGGATAGTTTTCGGCGGGGGCATATTGCTGGCCTGGCGCTTCAACAAAAGCAGGCTGGTCTTTGCCATTCTTATTCTGGCTCTTGCCGACCGATCCTTGCAGTTCTTTGCCGATAGCAGTATATTTTCAGTTCGTATAGTTGATATTGTCTTCGATGCTGTCGGCCTTCTGGTTCCTCTGAATCTTGCCGCATTCTCTCTGATAAAGGAAATGGGGGTTCTGAGCATACGCGGCATGTTGCGCTTGGGCCTGATCCTTTTGCAACCGCTTTGCATTGTCCTCATTTGCCGCGGGTACCCTGATCTTGACATTGCCGGCTATCTTGGACATTCATTTGTCAAGGCCCCTGCTCTTGCCCGTATTTCCCTGACACAGCCGGCTTTGCTGGCTTTTATCGCGGCGTTTCTTTTTCTTACGGTTCGCTATATCTTCCATCGGGACACCGTTGCCAGCGCCTTTTTCTGGACACTGGTCTCAGTGTTTATTGCTCTGGGATTCGAAAAGCTCAGACCATTATCTCCGGTTTTTTTCGCAACCGGAGGGCTCGTGCTGGCAATCTCTGTTATTGAGACCTCTTACAGTATGGCATACCATGACGCGTTGACCGGGCTACCGAGCAGAAGGGCCTTGAAAGAAGCCCTTCTTAAGCTGAACGGCCGGTATACAGTTGCCATGGTCGACATAGACCACTTCAAGAAGTTCAACGACCGGTATGGGCATGATGTGGGAGATCAGGTCTTGTGTATGGTCGCCTCGAAGCTTGCGAGGGTGACGGGCGGTGGCAAGGGCTTTCGTTACGGCGGAGAAGAATTCACCGTGATTTTTCCTTGCTCATTGCTGGATGTTATCCCCCACGTGGAAAGATTGAGAAAGACGATTGAGACCTCGAAATTCTTTTTTCGCGAATATAACCGGCCCGAAAAGAAACCGGAGAAAACTAAGACAATCAAGGGACCTCAAAGAAGTGTGTCCGTAACCGTCAGTATTGGCGTGGCCGAACGAGACAATCGTCACAACACCTCGCGGGAAGTAATCAAAGCGGCGGACAAAGCCTTGTACCGCGCCAAGAGCGGCGGACGCAACAAGGTCAGCACCTAAACGGTAAAATCTTCCTGCGCTACACCTCGCAACCGCTGACGCTCCTCGCAATGGCACGAAAAAAGGACTGCGCCTGAGAAATATGGAGACATATGTCCATTTCGTTCATACGTCAGCACCGAGAAGCTCGACTGGTTCTTGACAATAATAATTGTCGGAATATAATTGCGTTTTTAACCGGTGGGCCCATAGCTCAGTTGGTCAGAGCCACCGGCTCATAACCGGTTGGTCCCAGGTTCGAATCCTGGTGGGCCCATTTATAATAAATGCGAGGATAGTAAAAATTCTGACTGAATACGGTATTGAATCAAAATCATCTCAGACTGGACAATCTGCAATGCAGAAGGTGCAACTCCATTATGTTGCACCTTTTTTCGTCTTGAGTGCCTCAAACAGAATCAAAAAGTGGGATAACCACCATGACTCCGACTGTATGTGAGATATGGAATGTTCTTAGCAAGTGGGCACCTCCTGAACTAGCAGAATCGTGGGATAATACAGGGTTGCAGGTTGGAGACCCGGATGCGCCTGTTCAAAGACTGATGGTCGCTCTTGATGCTACAGAAAATGTATTAGAGGCAGCCTCTGAGCAAAAGGCCGAGATGGTATTAACACACCATCCTTTACTGTTTCGGCCCGTAAGCTCACTTGACATCTCAAAACAACTTCCCCGCCTTCTGGCGGGTTTTTTGCGCAAAAAAATAGCCCTTGCAGCAGCCCACACCAACCTGGACTCGACTGTTGGCGGCGTTAGCGACCTACTGGCCATTGCACTTGGTCTTTCTGACGTAAAACCTCTCCACACATCTGAACCCAACCCGCCATCAGTGGGACTGGGAAGAATCGGCAACCTCCCCTATTGCTGTAAATTATCCGAGATAATGCTCAAGGTCTCAAGCATGTTAAGAAATCCGGGCCTTTTAGTAGTAGGTCACCCTGAGCAAATGATTACCAGGGTAGCTCTTTGCGGAGGTTCCGGATCCGACCTTTGGCCTATGGCTGTAGATGAAGATGCCGACCTCTTTCTGAGTGCTGAGATCAAGCACCACATTGCCAGGGAAGCGGAACAGATGGGAAAGGCCATCATAGACGCAGGACATTTTTACACGGAATGGCCTGTAGTACCGGCCATGGCTGAATATATGAAACAGCAGGCATCAGATGAGGGATGGGATTTAAAAGTAGATATTTTTGACGATGAAAGATCCCCATTCGGGCTCTGGATAAATAAAAATGTGAAAACCGGCGAGTTTGTGCCTGGTGCAAGGCCCTTGCTCTCTATAAATACTTCCTTTTTTTAGACAAGGAGCAAAAATTGAAACCAGAACTTGCAATTCTAGTAAGATTACAAGGTATTGATCTCGAACTTCACAAGATAAATGAGGAAAAGTCCTCTGCTCCAAAGCATCTTGAAGACCTTCAAGAGCACCTTTCATCCAAAGAGGCGGAACTCAATGAACTCAATGAACGCATAACTGAAATTCAAAAAAGGAAAGTTGACGTAGAGGATGAATTTGAGTTGGAGAATGTGCGTTTTGGAAAATCTCAGAAAAAGCTCTTTTCGTTAAAGACCGATAGGGAATATCAGGCACTGCAAAAAGAAATTAACGAAATAAAGAAGGCCAACACGGCCAGGGAGGACGAAATTCTGGCCATCATGGAGGAAACCAGCTCTCTGGAGGAAGAAATCAAAGAAAAAATGAAACAGGTCAAGCAGTATCGCAAGGAAATAAGGGCAGAGAAAAAACGCATCAAAGAATTAGAGGCCAGGTTAGACGCCAAGACTGTCGCCTTAACTGAGGAGAGACAGACTGTATCCAAAGATATAAGCCCGGAGCTGTTATCCAAATATAACTTCCTCAAAGACAGGAGGGCCTGTGTTGCCGTAGCAGCAGTGACTGATGGTGTCTGTTCTGCATGTAACATGAATATTCCTCCGCAACTCTATAATGAATTGCTAAGAGATGAAAAAATCTTAACTTGTCCTTCTTGTCAGCGTCTGATATATGCTTTAGAAGTAAGTTAAAGGGCATCCTTCATTCACCGGTTTACACTTTTTTCGAAAAAGCGTATATTATCGAATTGAATGCCGATGTCGAAATTGGAAATTCGAAATTCGAAATTAGGTAACGCATTTATATCTTTGTGTTTTTCCCAATTTCAAATTTCGAGTTTCAAATTTCACTGCCAAAACACAAGATCAACAAAGTGTAAACTACTTTTGACTTGTCGTGAAGGATGCCAATTAAAATATATTATTTGCCGGCGGAGACGGCCGGTGATCGCCGGGCAATATTTTTGCCTGGAGGAAAGTCCGGGCTCCACAGGGCAGGGTGGTCCGTAACGCGGACCGGGGGCGACCCCAGGGAAAGTGCCACAGAAAATATACCGCCGGGCCTTTGCCCGGTAAGGGTGAAAAGGTGAGGTAAGAGCTCACCAGCTGCTACGGTGACGTTGCAGGCTTGGTAAACCCCACCCGGAGCAAGACCAAATAGAGGAGCGCCTGAGAGTGGCCCGCTCGAAGCTCCCGGGTAGGTTGCGTGAGGTGTCGAGCAATCGACATCCCAGATGAATGATCACCACCTTGGATCGCACAAGGGGAACAGAACCCGGCTTATGACCGTCTCCACCGGCTCTTTTATTGATGCTTGTTGATTGTTGATTTGTGGAAGTCGCTACGTTCTGATGCTGGGAAATTGAAAGTGTACAATTTCAGTAATCTTCAATATTCAATTTTTTCATCTGGATATTTCATATAAGGAAATGGGCACCATATATGGTAAGCCATGTGTGAGATAAGGGAGTTCACTAATAATATTCTACCCAACACAAATGAGACCCGCCCGTCGATACTGTGGTCTTTCTGTAGAAACGGGTAGTTTTATTTCAGTGAAGTC
>JGI24025J20009_10001116_pt1 | contig 20556 bp, 23 predicted proteins | sample Cruoilmetagenom3_FD_20009 | JGI IMG/M metagenome (IMG submission 20009) | reverse complement strand
GCCCGATGCATAACAGCGTAAGTCGCAGCGGTTGAAGCTCCGATTGTTCTTGCTGGCGGTGGTTGCGCTGGGTCTTGCGCCGGGCACTTGGCTCCGCAGCCCGCAGATCAGTTACAAGGATGCGTTCACTTTCACCTCCACTCCTTTGCCGGTGGATGCGTGGTCATCGGGCGGCTTCACCTTGAAGCGGGCATGGCGGCTGGATAGCCCGCACCCCAACTTTGGCGGTTTCTCGGCCCTGTTGTATTTGGGTGAAGACCAGTTTCTGGCTGGGAGCGACCGTGGGTATCTGCTTCGGTTCCGTTTGGATAAAGACGGTCCTGCCGATGGCGCGCTAAGCCGGATTGGCCCCAAATCGGCCCGCTCCAAAACCGTCGTCGACCTTGAATCGCTCATGCTGGACCCAGCAACCGGGCAATTTTGGGGCGGATTTGAACGCAGCAATATGATTGTCCGCTATGGACGCGATGATACCGAGGAGGTCCGCGCAAGGCCCAAACAGATGCAAGGTTGGAGCGACAATTCGGGGCCTGAGGCCATGACCATGCTGCCCGATGGCCGCGTCATTGTGATTGCCGAGCAGCGCTCAGGCAAAGCCGACGGAGCCCATGAGGGCCTATTGTTTCCCGGTGACCCTACACAAGGCCAGGCCGCTGTGCGCTTTACCTATATGGGCGAGGATGGGCGCCGCCCCACTGATATTGCGATAACGCCAGATGGCCATGCAGTGCTGGTGCTGCGCCGATTCGAATTCCAGGGAGACCCACGGCTCAGCATTTCGCTCGCGGTGGCTGATCCGGCAGATATTCGTCCCGATAAGGTATGGCCCAATCAGGCAGTGATTCCATTTCCTTCTTCCTTGCCGCTCGATAATTTCGAAGGGTTGGCGCTGGATGGCGGCATATGGGATGGCGCTGGCATGGGCGCACAAACCTGCCGCATCTGGCTGCTGTCAGACAATAATTTCAGCGCCTTTCAAGACACCATCCTGCTGGAATTTGAATGGGCCGATTGTCGGTCTGAGGAAGGCACAGAAAAGGGCGCGCAGGCTGACCCGCACGCCCCGTGATTCTGTAGATTGCCCAACCCCCCAAAAGTCCCGGGCAAGATCGGCTGATTTACGCCGCGTCGGCGGTTTCAGCAGTTTTCTTCAGCTCACGCTTTACCCTTCTGCGCATTGGCAGAAAGTTTTTCGTCGCTGGTCTTGAGCAACCAATTGTCCAGACCGCCATTGTGCTCAACCGAGCGCAAGCCAGCCGTAGAAACGCGGAACTTAAAGCTGCGGTCCAGCTTTTCGCTCAGCAGCGTAACCTTTTGCAGGTTCGGCAAAAACACGCGCTTGGTGCGGTTTTTGGCGTGGCTTACATTGTTGCCGGTCATACGGCCTTTGCCGGTCAGTTCGCAGATGCGCGACATGGTATATCTCACTCGTTCAAAAAACAGGCCGCAGAACAAAGCCACGGGCCAACAGCTATCGGGGTTTCCCGGAAAGGCGCGCGCTTAGCCGGGTAGGGGCGAATCGTCAAGAAAAGTTGCGTGCTTTCCTTGCTGGCTCTAGCGCATGCGATATGACCAGCCAAGCACCACCATGGCCATTGCCCGACGGAATGCGCGCTGCATTGGACGCAGCCCATGCCGCACAGGGCGAAGGCGAAGTTCCGATTGGCGCCGCGATAGTGCATCAGGGCAGAATTATCGCGAGCTGCGGCAATGCCACGCGCAATCCGCCCGATCCCACTGGCCATGCCGAGATCCGCGCCTTGCGCATCGCCGCACAGCATTTGGGGCAAGGCCGCCTGACCGATTGCGATCTGTATGTCAGCCTAGAACCGTGCGCGATGTGCGCTGGCGCCATCAGCCATGCCCGGATTGCGCGGCTGTATTATGCAGCGTCTGATCCCAAGGGCGGCGCGATTGAGCATGGGGCAAGGGTGTTTGAACACAAGCAATGCCTGCACAAGCCAGAGGTCTATTCGGGCATGGGGGAGGCTGAGGCAGCTGAGCTGTTGCGCGAGTTTTTTAGGGAGCGGCGGTGAGATTGTGATCGGCTGCTATCGAGCCAATTGCGGACTTTCCAGATCAGGTTTCCAATAGGAATATGCCTTGTGGCTTCCCGCGCGCTTCCAAAACAAAAAACATGACGAGCCATCCGGTCAATCACTAACGGCGAGTGTCCGCCCGCAATCCGAACGAATGTGCCACATTCGTTGTATTCAGATGCAGAGATTCATCGAACTGTCACCGACAGGTCAAGAAAGTGTCACTTGGCGAACCTATTGGAGCCTGAACGGCTAACCAACAGGGCACTTAAACTAATGACAAAATCGCGGTTGATTCTCAGTACATGTGTAGCAGCAATCACGACCGGACTTTCCATTCCGGCGACGGCGGGCGAGGTTAGCGGCTTCGTGATAGACGGTTCGGATACGGTTGCACTGCAGGCAGCCGAAGTCACAATTGTTGAACTTGGCCGCAAGGCAAATGCCGAGCGTGATGGCAGCTTCNATTTCGAAGATGTCCCAGCAGGCACTTACACGATCAAGGCAAGCTATATCGGGGCCGACANCGTCACGCAGACAATCGAAGTGCCAGCCGAAGGAACACTGCGCGTTGATNTACTTGTTGGAGGCAAAGACGGAGCAATCCTCGTGCTTGGCCAGCGCGCCAACTTGGCCAGTTCATTGGCACGCAAACGTGCTGCCGATGGTATCAGTGACGTAATTACGCGCGATGCAATCGGTCAGTTCCCTGATCAGAACGCTGCAGAATCGCTTCGTCGCCTGCCCGGGATCAACGTGCTAAACGACCAAGGCGAAGGACGCTTTGTTTCGGTGCGCGGTCTTGATCCCGACCTTAACTCGACGTCGCTGAACGGGGTCCGGTTACCTTCACCAGAATCAGACGTTCGTTCAGTCGCGCTCGATGTTATTTCCAGCGACATTATCGAGTCGATCACGGTCAAGAAGTCTCTCACGCCGGATATGGATGGCGATACGATCGGTGCCTCGATTGAGATCGAAACCACCAGCGCGTTTGACCGTAAGAAGGATTTACTGACTGCGAAGGCCGAAGGCAGCTACAACCGCTTAGCTGATAGCCTGACGCCCAAATTGAGCGCAGATTTCGCCACACGTCTGTCGGATAATGTCGGCATCTCCGGCGGCATCTCTTATTATAAGCGCGAATTTGCGACCGATAATGTGGAGGCCGATGACTGGGAAAATACTGGATCCGGCCCCTTCGCCACCGAAGTTCAGTACCGTGATTATGACGTAACTCGCGAACGGATCAGTGCCACACTTGGCGTCGATTTTCGCGTTGGCGACACCACAGAACTATACGTCAAAGGCGTGTGGAGCCAGTTCGATGATCAAGAATTTCGTCGCCGCACCACTTTTGACCTTGGCGACTTCGATGGCGGAGCGTCCAGCCAAATGGGCTCTATCGCATCGTTCGATGATAGCGATGAAGAATTCACCGTCGAGCGAGACGTTAAAGACCGCCTCGAGCGTCAAAAAATTCGTAGCATCGTTATCGGCGGCGAGACCGAAAGCGATGGCTGGCTCGCCAAATACTCGCTGGCCTATTCCAAATCCTCCGAACTTGAGGACGGTTCGCTCGATCCGACACAGTTTGAACGAGACTTCGAAGATGACGGATTAATCGTAGCGTTTGATTACGCCAATCCGCGCATCCCAACCTATTCGGTTTCAGGTGCGACGGCGGACTTCTTCGACCCTTCAGAATATGAGCTCAAAGACATCGAATTGACGACTTTGTCAGATGCACAGGATGAAGAACTAGCGGTGAAATTCGATATCGGGCGCGAATTTCTATTCAGCGGAAGTTCGCTCACAATCCAAGGCGGTTTCAAGGGCCGCTTCCGCGAAAAGTCCTATGATAAGAATGTTGAGTTCTATGAGTATGACGGTCCAGGAGATTACACGCTTGATGATGTCGGCGGCACGCAAACCTACACGTTGCTAGACATCGCACCGATAGCGGACTCGACCGCGCCAACTACCTTTTACTTTGACAATGTCGACCAGTTCGAATTGCAGGAGGTCGACTCGCAATTCGACAGCGCGGTTGAGGATTATCGCGTTAACGAAGATATTGTCGCCAGCTACCTGCTCGCACGGTTCGAAACCGATACGGTGCGTGTGATTGGCGGGGTCCGCTACGAATGGACGGATAACGACATTCGCGGCAACACCGTCACCCTGTTCGAAGAAGACGCAACGCTGCCCGATGGCTCGATTGCGGGTGATGATATCGTGCTTGTTACCCCTGTGCAGTTCAACCGTGATTATGATCATTGGCTGCCCAGCCTAAATATCCGCTGGGAAGCACGACCAGATTTCATTGTCCGGGCTGCGGGCTATCGCAGCATTGTTCGCCCACGCCTTGGCAAATTGGCCCCGCGCTTTGCAGTGGAGGTCAATGATGATGACGAGATCGAAGGCGAGTTCGGCAACCCGAACCTTGTCCCGTTCGAGGCATGGAATTTCGACGCTTCGGCTGAATATTACATGTCATCCAATGGCGCGATCACGGCGGCATTATTTTACAAGGACATCAAGAATTTCATTGTTGATGCCGAAGTGGACACGCCTGGAACTTTCAACGGTATCGCGTTTGATGAAGCTGTGATCCCGATCAATGGCCCTAGCGGCGATGTCTGGGGTTTAGAGCTCGGTTTTTCGCAAAGTTTCGACTTTTTGCCGGGCATCCTCAGCGGATTTATCTTGCAGGCAAACTACACATACACCGATGCCAATGGCAGCGTGCCGGTCGGCTCGTTCACTGACCCATCGCAGGTGACATCCTTCCGCGATATTCCTCTCCCGTCATCCTCGAAACANACTTTCAATGGTNTGATCGGCTATGAGAAGGGGCCGTTTGAAATGCGCCTTGCNGGTACATATCGCAACCGGTATCTCGACGAGATCGGCGGATCACCCGANAGTGACCGTTACGTCTCTGACCACTTCCAACTCGATTTCAGCGCAAAGTTCAAAGTTAACAAAAACGTCAAATTGTTCTATGAATGGGTCAACATCAACGATGCCGAATACTTCGCCTATAACAATCTGGGCGGGCAAGAAAACCTGTACCAATTCGAACGGTACGACTGGACAATGAAATTCGGCGCGAGGGTGACATTCTGATGCGCAAAATGACTATAGCAACGCTCGTTATGGCCAGCCTAACCGCTGCATGCGCCGCGCCCATAATGATGGGTGATACGCCTGTCTCGGTCAGCGCGCTGGCGGAGACTGTACCGGTTGGTACGGCCAATGCGGATGCTGCCGACGATCCGGCGATCTGGCGCAACGCCGCCAATCCTGCGGCCAGCCTGATTGTGGCGACGGACAAGAAAGCAGGGCTTTATGTCTATGATCTGGATGGCCAGTTAAAAAGCTTCACCCTTGGCGGGTTGCTCAACAATGTCGATCTGCTGGACCTCGGGACACAAGGTGTAATCGTCGCTGCGAGCGACCGTACAGACAAGGAGAATTCACAAATTGCGCTGTTTCGGCTCGATACTGCTTCCGGAAAGCTGGCGGAACTCGGCAGAATCCCTAGCGGCATAGGCGAAGCGTATGGCCTGTGCATGGCCGACAACGTTGGCAAACCGAGCGTCTTCGCAGTTATCAAGGATGGCCGGATACGCGAATATGCACTCACCAATCTCACCGGCTTGAGTCCGACCGGCACGTTGATCCGTGAATTTGCAGTTCCGACCCAGCCCGAAGGCTGCGTTATCGATCCGCGCAACGGCGCGTTTTATGTTGGCGAGGAAAACGCCGGAATCTGGCGTTTTGCGGCTGGAGCAACGAAAGGTAAGATTGTCGCGCCAATCGATAACAAGCAACTTGTTGCCGATGTCGAAGGTTTGGCTATTGCACCTGAAGGCGACACTGGCGGTTGGCTGATTGCTTCGAGCCAAGGGGACAACACTTACGCCCGCTACAGCCTACCTGACATGAAACCCGCTGGACGTTTCCGTATCGCTTCTGGCGCGTTTGGCGCGACTGAGGAGACCGACGGCATAGCTCTCGATACAGGCAGTTTCGGCCCAAAGTTTCCGGGAGGGTTATTCGTGGCACAGGATGGCAAAAATGAACCTGCTGCCCAGAACTTCAAGCTCGTCTCGTGGCAAGAGATAGATAAAGCTCTGAGAGCAGGACCAGCGATTACTGAATAGTTTGATCCTGGCGGTGGGAACTGCGTCAAAACCTGAGTGAGGTCGAACGTCCGCTTTCCACCCCGAATGCAGACCCTAAAGTCCGCGCCAGATATTGGCCGGGGCATCGTCGCGCGCGCCATAGCGGCGATTATCGCATCGCACAGGCCGGAACCGCTTGGAATAACACAACCGCAGTTCCTGCAGCCAACCGTTGTTGGTCAGCCGGACGCCAATATGGGCGGGCTCCCACCCGCCATTGGCATCGGCAAAGGCCTTGCGGATGTCGCCCGCAGTCAGGCTGTCTTTGCGCGATAGGCGATCATAATCGGGTATCCGATAAGAATTCCACAGGATGCGTGTGACCTTGAAATAGGTTTCGGGCCGTTTGGACATGCAGCTGCCATGCTTGACCCACTGCCGCGCTATCAGCCCAGCAGAGGGTATCATGCACATATTCTGCTTCGCCTCGGCCGAAGATAGCCGGGCCGTGGTGGGGCAATATTGGGGCCAGCTGCGCCCGCCATCGGGCCAAAAGCCATGCACCACCAGACCAAAGCGGCCATTGCGGCCCGAACATTGCGTGGAGTGGCTGCGCTGGGTTTCTTTCCCGCGGCAAAAGCTGGGCGACCAGCTTAGCGCCATGGTGTAGCCGGTGATCGGCATGGTCCGTGCTGGCGCATCTTGCCGCACCTCAGGGATATTGGGCAATGTCGGTATGCGGCATTGATAGGCTTGCGCAGCAGCATTTGCGGGAATGGCCAGCGAGGCCAGCACCAAGATGCAGCGCCAGATCATAAAGGCGTAAAGTCCAACCCGATATCGGCAGCGGGCGCGCTTTGCGTTAAGCGCCCGACCGAGACAAAATTGACCCCAGTTGCAGCCTTGGCCTTGATCGTTTCCAGATTGATGCCGCCAGATGCTTCTGTTGGTACGCGTCCCGCCACAAGGCCCACCGCTTGGCGCAGAGTATCAGGCTCCATATTGTCCAGCAGCAACCGGGTCGCGCCGGCTTGTAAAGCAGGCTCGATCTGGTCGATCCGGTCCACTTCGCAGATGATTTCTTGTACGCCAGCGGTCACCGCGCGGCGTACAGCTTCGCCTACATTGCCAGCCACCATAACGTGATTGTCTTTAATCATCGCAGCGTCCCACAGCCCCATGCGATGATTGCTACCACCACCCATGCGAACCGCGTATTTTTCCAAATGGCGCAGGCCGGGAATGGTCTTGCGCGTGTCCAGCAAGGTGCAATCGGGATTGTCCATAGTGTCGACATAATGGCGCACCATGGTGGCAATGCCGGACAGGTGCTGGACCGTGTTCAACGCGCTGCGCTCCGCCGTCAGCATGGCGCGGGCATTGCCCGAAAGGCGCATCAGGTCAGTGCCCGGCTCCACCGCATCGCCATCCTGCACCAGCAGTTCAATCTCCACCTGTGGATCAAGCGCTCGGAAGAATGCCTCAGCAATGGGCAGACCAGCCACACGGATCGGATCGCGGCTGTCCATCACCCCGGAAAAACGCGCGTCAGCAGGAATTACGCTGTCGCTGGTAACGTCATGCCCACCACCGGGCAGGCCGTCGCCCAAATCTTCTGACATAGTGTCTTTGACGAAGCGAGCGAGGTCGAAACCGGGAAGAGTGAATGTGGTCATATCGTCCTTGCGGGTCTTATAATGTTGTGACCAATAGTTCGGACTTCATCCGATCTTACTTTCGGTCTTTTGCGAATGAAGGCAGGCTAGTTTCCTTTGCGACATCAGCCAAGCTCTTGTTGTCGAGCACGCTCAGGAATGCTTGCAAAGCCTGGTCTAATGGTGAAATCAGGCCGCAGCCGGCCTGCAGTGCGCAATTGGTGCAATCGACTGGCTTTAGATTAGGCTCTGTTACCCGGATCACATCGCTTAAAATGATTGTTTCGGCAGGTCGGGCGAGCTTGAAGCCTCCACCGCGCCCGCGAACCGTTTCCAGAAAGCCGGCACGACCCAAAACATTGACAACCTTCATGACGTGATTTCGCGATATCGCATGTTCTTGCGATACTTGGGAAATTGATAGCAGTCCGTCCGGTTTAAGGGCGGCCTGCATCAAAACGCGCAAGGCGTAATCAGTGTGCGTGGTCAATCGAATGGTGCATCCCCAAAGATGCATTTGACATACCGCTTATCTTGCCTCACGTATAGATGCATTGAAAATACATCTTTAAGGAAACCAATATGACGACCGGCCTTTCTCCTCAGACAATGGCGATTGTGAAATCAACTGCTCCTGCCTTACGCAAGCATGGCGTTGAAATTACCACGCGGATGTACGAACGGCTGTTCGTCAACGAAGATGTGAAGGCGATGTTCGATCAGGCTGCGCAAGAATCGGGCGAGCAACCCAAGCGGCTGGCAGCTGCCATCCTGGGTTATGCGGAAAATATTGATCGGCTAGAGGCATTGGATGGCGCGGTTGGGCGAATGGTGACCCGCCATGTTGAAACCGGGGTGAAGGCAGAACATTACCCCTATGTTGCAGAGGCATTATTGCCTGCAATTCGTGACATTCTGGGGGACGTGGCAAGCGATGAAGTGCTTGAAGCTTGGGGAGAAGCCTATTGGTTTTTGGCCAATATTTTGATCGGGAAAGAAGCCCAGCTCAGCGAGTCGCTGGGGGAGGGCTGAAACAGGGCCTTGGGGGGTGCATTGACGCCCCCAATGGCCTCCCTTTGATTAGATCCCGCTACGCTTAAGGCTCACAAATCAATGCACGAAACGAGCCACGACGTCCCGATATGAGCGCGATACTTTCACTTCAGCGCCGGAATCCAGCACCAAAAAGCATTCGCCATTGGTGTGGGGCTTCACCTGGCGGACTTGATTGAGATTGACGATGGTCGAGCGGTGAACGCGCTGGAAGGTGCGTGGGTCCAGCCGCCGCTCCAGATCCTTCATCGTTTCGCGCAGGATCAGCGAATTGTCGCCAGTGTAGATGCACATATAATCGCCTGCAGCCTCGATGTGCTCAATTGAATCAACCTCGACCCGGAAGATTTGCCCACGGTCTTTGACATTGATCAGTCTTTCGAACCGATAGGCGCTTTCGCCCCCATCTTCAGCCAATTCGTCGGCCCGGTCAGGCGCAACTTCGTTCAGCACATTTTTCAGCTTATCGGCTTCCTCGGCGGACTTCTTCTCGGCCAAACGAACCCGGACGCGCTCGACCGTGTCGGCCAATTTGTCTTCATCAACCGGCTTCATCAGATAATTGACCGCATTGGCTTCAAACGCGCGGATCGCGTGTTCTTCATAAGCGGTCACAAAAACGATCAAGGGCGGCTCGATCTCCATAATCCCTTTGACCACGCTAAAACCGTCAAAGCCGGGCATTTGAATGTCGAGAAAGACCAGATCGGGTTTGGCCGTCTTAATCTTGCGAATGGCCGACCGTCCATTCGAGCAGGTGTCGATTATCTCGACATCTTCAAACTGTTCCAGCCTCAGCTGCAAACCCTGAATGGCCAGCTTTTCATCATCAACAAGGATTGTGCGGATTGTCATGCGTTGGATCCAATGGCTCGCCCGGGTGCCGCTTGTGTTGGGGGTGCAGCGGTTGCGGGACTTAGGGGGGTGAAGGGTTGTCGTTCGTTCAGCTGATCGGGGTTTTCAAGCGTTGAGGGCTGGAAGGGGATTTCAATCGACACGCTAAAGCCTCCGGCAGGGTCAGACTGTGTCTCGAACCGGTGATCATTGCCATAGGCCTGCGTTAAACGGTTGCGGATATTGGCGAGACCGACGCCGGTCGACATGGTTTCGCCCGGTCTGCCCGTGGCATAATCGAACAATTCATCGGGAATGGCCCGGTCTGCGCCTGGTCCGGTATCTTCAATCGCAATTTTTAAACGACCACCTACAACCCTGGCCGACAGCGAAATGCTGGCCCCCTCTTCTTGCGGAGAGACCGCATATTTGATCGCATTTTCGACCAAAGGTTGGAGCAGCATTGATGGCAATTTGGCCTGCAGCGCTTCTTCCTCAATCGCAAAATGGGTGCGCAACCGCTCTTCAAAACGCATGCGCTCAATATCGAGATAGAGCTGCAGTGTTTCCACTTCTTGATCCAACGTCACCAAGCTGCCCGGCTCCACCACCAGAGTATGGCGCAAAAATCCGCTCAGCCGGGTAAGCATGGCATTGGCGGGTGCGGTTTGCTTCAGCAGCACCAGCGTGCTGATCGAATTGAGCGTATTGAACAGGAAATGCGGGTTCAATTGATACCGCAACATGGCCAATTGGGCGCTGGTTGCCTGTGCCTCCAGCCGCTCAAGCCGGTCAGCCTGTTGCTCAACCGTCAGGAAGTAATTGATCGCGTAATACAGCGCGCTCCACCCGCCCAGCAGCGTTAGCGGGATATAGCTGAGGCCGATGAAGCGCTGGGCAAAGGTGGTATCGCTTGATCCGGCGTAATAAATCCCCTGTACCCAGGCATCAATCGTACCATGCAGGATCACTGCGCCGACCAGCACCATCGCGGTGGTGCCCCAGGTAAATAGCGGCTGTTTGCTGATCAGCTGACGATAAATAACCGAGAGCACCAGACTGATCGAAAAGCCGGTGATGGTCGTCACCAAAATCACCGCCAGTAAATCGAGCGGCTGTCCATTGGCCAGCGCCGACACCGCACGCAACAAAAATGCCCCGCCCCAGCCCGCCAGCTGGAGGTTCCAGAATGCCCTGTTCTTATTGTCAAAGAACGGCGTAGAACGGATCTGCAGAACAGCCATGAATTGCGGTCTTAGCGCATTTGCCAGTCCGTTGCAGTTTGTTTTGCGACATATTGTCTTGCGCGCTACACTGCTGACCTGAGGAGAATGATGATGGGCTCAAGCACTGACACATTGAAGCATCAGCCAGAGCGGGCAAAGTTTTCGGCCATGGTCGATTCCACGGCCGAGGATTGGGCGATCATCGGGACTGAATACCGCAGTTTTGCCAAGGGTGTAGCCGACCGCGTACTGGATCACCTCAGCCTGCTAAAGGGCGATTTTGGCGGCTTCCCGGTCGACCGTTTGGAGCATTCTTTGCAAACCGCGACTCGCGCGCACCGCGACGGTCGGGACGAGCATTATGTCACTATGGCGCTGTTGCATGACATCGGTGATACGCTGGGAACCTATAATCATCCCGATGTGGCAGCCGCCATCCTGAAGCCGTTCGTTTCCGAAGAAGAGCTTTGGATTCGCCAGAAGCATGGCGCCTTCTAGGGCTATTTCTATTTCTACCATGTCGGCATGAATCGCGATATTCGCGAGCAATATCGCGGCCATGAATCATTCGAGGCATGCGCGCATTTCTGCGAGAAATATGATCAGGCCGCGTTTGATCCCAATTATGACAGCGCGCCGCTGAGCTTCTTTGAGCCTATGGTGCGCCGGGTGATGGAGAAGCCGATCAATTCGATGTATGCGAAAGTGGACGAAGGGTAAGCGCAGTCTAAGCGCAAAACAGGCGGGCAGCCAGCCGCTTGCTTGCGGTTAGTCCTGAGAGACATCGCGCCAAAAATGGCTTGACCAGTCGGCTGCTTGGCCCGGGCTTTGCAGGGCTTCGATCTGGACAATTTCGGCGGCGATATATTCAACCCGTTCGTCCCACCCGTCATGGGTGCGTTTGCGCAGCAAGCCGCCGCCATGCGCAGGGCCCCAGCGCTGCATAAACCGGATGGCGGCCCTCGGGTCATAGCCTGCATTGGCGAGCAACCACGGCATCAGTCGATCCGCCTCTCGCTCGGTCAGGCGGACGCTCTTGCGCTTGCGTCCGTTGGCATCCAACCATTGTTTATGACCCAAAATACTATGCGCCAGTTCATGCGCTATCGCTGCGGCCAATTCGTCTTCAGCGTATGCAAATCCGGGGAAATTGCGCCCCAGAATCACCCGCGATCCATCCGCCAGCGCGCGCTTGTTCTTGCCGCCCAACTCAAACCGGCTGGCGCAAATCTTTGTGCCCTCGACGGTCTCGATCCGGCCATCAGACAAAGAGAGCTCTACTGTGCCATCGGTTTTCAGCGATTGATCGATCGCGCCGTGGATGCCGGCCAAACGCTGCCAATCGGAATGGGTCTTGGCGGGCAAATCCGCCAGTGCTTGGCCATCAATGGCGGAGATTTCAGCCAAAAAAGGAAGCGCCGTGTTCGAAGCGGGCGAGCCTGCAGCAATGGTATAGATCCCGAAATTGCCAGATAGACCCAATGCTTGGCGTATATCGGCCGGCCTGTGATATCCGGCAGCATCTACCAATTGCAGACCAATAGCGGGCAATGTTTGTGCGCAATATGGCGCATTTGCGGACGCCAGCTTCCAGCCGATATCCTGCATGCGCTGATCCTGCGCACGGATGTGCATCAATGTCTGTGTTAGCTCTTGGCCGTTATCCCGCGCATATGCTGCGTGCGCCTGCAGCACTGCCATTGCGACCAACACAAGGTTGAGCACGCCAACTCCTTTGTGCGGCAATCGCCATGGAGCGAGCCAGCGCGCCTTCAAACAGGCCAGCGTTGCCGCCTTGCGGCTGAGCATTAGCCCTCGCTCTCGTCGATAGCTGATTTCAGGCCATTATATCCAACCGCGCCCTCAAACGCTTGATCGCCAGTTACCCAGCTAGGCGTCCCGGCAAAGCCCAATTGTTGGGCCAGGGCCTGTGTACGAGCCAGCTCCAGTTCGATCTCTTCTGAGGTGCCATCCTGCAAGGCTTGGTCCATATCCAAACCCGCCGCGACAGCGGCTGCATTGATGTTTTCTGGCGTGGCCGGTGCGCGTTCAAACATGGCGCGATGAAATTCGGCGTATTTTCCCTGCTTGGCAGCAGCCAAAGCCATCCGCGCAGCCATTTCGCTGCCGTTGAATATGGGGAATTCGCGCATCACGACTTTCAGCTCTGGATCTTCTTCGATCAGCCGCTCGACGTCGACCATGCTTTGCCGGCAATAGCCGCAATTGTAATCGGCAAATTCGACCAAGACCTTGGAGCCGTCAGGATTGCCCAGCACGGCGCCGGGGAACGCCACCACCACTTCTTCAGCCACTTGTGACAATCGGATGGCGGATTCATTGCGTTGATAGGCCTCGGCCATTTCCGGCAGGATTTGCGGGTTCTCGAGCAAATAGCCTTTGGTCTGAGCATTGCCCAGCCCGCTGTATGACCACGCTCCTGCACCCAAAAACCCGCAGGCAACAGCGATTCCAGCGGTTAGCAAATTGGTTTTCAATGTGTTTTCCATAGTTGCCCCATAGACCCCGCCCACAAAGGGCTGGCTTCATTTTCTATCGCGTATTTGTTCAAGTGCGGCCCGCGCTTGCAGAGCGATATCTTGCGCCCTGATCCAGTCCGGTGTGCCCGGCTCCAACCCAGCTTCGGCCACTTGCGCGCTGCGCAATGCATCGGGATAGCGCCGCGTCATCACTTGTTGTTCAGCACTGGCCAAACGCGCGCGCGGTTGGTCGCCCTTGGCGGCGTAAACCACGCCCAGCTGATACCAGGCAAATGGATTAAGGCGGTCGCGCGCCACGGCTGTGCGCAATACCTGCTCGGCCTCGTCAAATTTTAGCGGATCTTCAGTGGCGATCAACGCATGGCCAAGGATAGAGGCGATCAAAGGCTCATTTCCACTCAGCTCGGTTGCCCGTCGCAGCGATGCCAAGGCATCTTCAGGGCGGCCTGATTCGAGCAATATCTGCCCATGCAATTCCAGGAAATAGGGGTCGGTCGGGTCCAACGCCATCAAGCCTTGTGCTTCGGCCAAAGCTTGCTCAACCAGTGCATCCTTGTGGAAGGCATAGGCGCGGGCATAACGTGCAGCCACGCTGGTGTCAGAAATCGGATATTTGTTGACGGTTTGCTGCGGGGTGGAAAGATAGCCGAACAGTTTTGCCTTTACGCGGACAAAACGAGCCTGCAATTCTGGGTCGACCGGTGTGTTCCCACGCAGAATCTACAATGTAGCTTTCGCGCAGAGTTGCGATCCGGTCACCGGACAGTGGGTGGGTGCGGGTAAAGGCGCTCTCATCATCCTGACTGTAGCCATAGCGGAATTCCTGATTGCGCAGCTTGCCAAAGAAATCGAGCGAACCACGCCCAGAAATGCCAGCTTCTGAAAGGAATTGAGCGCCAGCGGCATCGGCCGCGGATTCTTGCACGCGGTTAAAGGCCAGAAACTTGCCCATTGCCGCGCGCTGTCCGGCCTGAATGATACCGATGGCGGCGTCGCCTGCTCCAGCAAGGGCCGCTCCAACGCCCAGCAGCAGGCTGAGGATGGAAATGTTGCTGGCCGCGCTAGCGCCTTCACTGAACCGTACGATATGGCCGCCGGTAATATGGCCAATTTCGTGAGCGATCACGCCCTGAACTTCCAATGCGCTGTCAGCGGCATCCAGCAAGCCGCTGTGCATATAGACCGCCTGCCCGCCAGCAACGAAGGCGTTGATCGATGGATCATTGATCAAAACCATATCGACATTGCCTCGCTCTAAACCAGATGCTTCGACCAGAGGCTCGGCCATATCGTTGAGCAAGGCTTCTGTTTCTGCATCGCGCAGGATTGACTGCGCCAGCAATTGTTGTGCGGGCAGGGCAATCGCTATGACAGCGATGAGCAAATGGCTAAAGAAACGCATAGGGCCGTGCTAACGCGATATGGCCTGAACAGGCAATGAAGAAAGCGCTGGGATGCCAGCCCAACTGATCGACTGTTAGAGCGCTGGATTGTCTGCTTGAGGTTTGGCGGCTGGCTTTGCGTGATTGCCAGCCAGCGTCTCGGTTTGCGCCTGAACTTGTTGCGGATTGCGGGCAAATTCGACCGTGATCTGATGCAAATCGGTTCGCCCGCGCCATGGGCTGGCCAATTGAATCAAGGGCGCTGAATGGTCCATCTCGGGATAGTATTGGGTTTGCACCAGTGACCCAGCCTGCTGCAGCCTTCTGGCTAACTCGATTGTGTTTCTAGGGTACACAACCGTATCGGTTTCGCCGTGAATCAACAGCATTGGCGGGGCCGCGTCACCGGTAAAGTTGACCGGTTGGGTGCTGTGCGGATCGGCGGCTGGACCAAAGCTGTTGATGGTCGATTCGCTATCAAAGGGATAGAAATCATACGGGCCCGACAGGCCCACCACTCCGGCAACGCTGTCTTTTGAGAGGCCTTTCTTCGCCAACCATTGCGGATCAAGTGTGGTCATCACGACATTGTAGGCTCCAGCCGAATGACCGGCCAAAACAATGTGATCGGGGTTGCCGCCATGCTCTGCAATATTGGCCTTGGTCCAGGCAAGGGCGCTGGCGGTGTCCTCCAGCATGCCGGGAAAGACAGCATCGGGAAACATCCGGTATCCGGCCAGAACGACCACAAATCCTTCGGGCACAAAGGAGCGCGCGATGAAGTCATAGTCATCGGGATCACCGTCGCGCCAGCTCCCGCCGTGGACGAACAGCAACACAGGCAATGGAGAACTCTGCTCTTGCTCGGGGTGATAGACATAGACCTTTTGCCCAGCCTCTGGCCCAAAAGCGACGGGAGATACCGCCACCACATCGCGCGCGCCTCCGGTCAATCGGTCAACCGTGTTGAGCACAGCGGGACCATTGCGGTTGATCGCCATTTGCAGGCCAATGCCGGCCACCACCACCACAGTGATGATCGTTCCCAATATCCAGACCACCGCACGCCACCTTTTTGATTGCGCCAATGAAACTTCCTGCAGATTTAAAACTCAAGCGATCCAGCTGGTTAAGACCAGCCTGCCTTAAACGACAGCGAGCGCCTGCCGGATAGGTTCCAGCAAGCGCCCGATAGTGGCTGAAAGCGGCTGCGTATAGTGCGCAGGCCGATTGTAAGTGGTTGGCGGTTGGCCTGTCGCTTAGGCGACGAGCTTGCGAGCAGCGCGCTCGATCAGCGGAATATCGCGTTCAACTTCGCCCAGAACCACCACGTCACCATCTTGGGTGCGGCGGATCATAACCAGAGCAAATTCATCGCCCTCGGCTGGAATGTCTTCGAACCCAAGCGGTGCGATAGCACGCAATTTCTCGGCCAATGCCTCACGCGGAGAATTGGCTGGCTCAACCGATTTGCCCGCTTCTTCGCGGCGCAAACGGCGTTCTGCTGTGACCGTGCCTTTCAAGCCGCCTTCAGCCTGTGACAGGAAGGCTGCGAGCGAGCCGCGCTCCACACCAATGCGGTGGGCATGGCTGAGCACAGTGGCATATTCGGTCAGTCGGGTTTTGTCGTATTCAGCACCGAACACCAGCTTTACGATGGGTGTCATCGGAGCGCGTTCTTGTATGCTCAGCCCGCTTTCGGCGACCAGATCATCATATTCCTCTGGCTGTTCTTCGGCAGCCATCGAGAAATCATAGGCGCGGCCAACAGCGGCATACAATGCGCTACGGCTGCGATCTTCGCAATTGTTGGCGGTTTGCGCCAGCTCGCGCGCTGAGGCCAGATAGTCATACAGACCAGCATCATCGCTCAGCTCAGCAGGCGTTAGTTCGAGCACTGCGTCGGTCTCTTCAGTTGCAGCCAATTCAGTTGCAGCCAATTCAGTTTGGGCCAATTCAGTTTCGGCCAATTCGGGCTGTGTCACATCAGGTGCGGTCACTTCTGGAGCCAACACTTCTGGTCCCTCATCTGCTTCTGCAGGTTCGATCACAGGATCGACAGCGCCTTCATCCGAAACCTGATCAAAGCCGGTGCCAAACGCCGCTGCATCAAAGCCTATGCTGGGTTCCGAAGCGATAGTCGGCTCAGAACTGGCCTGCCATTCATCCTTGGCATCCGCATCATCATCATCACCATCAATCGCTTCAGCGTCTAGCGCGTCCAAATCAATCGCCTGCGTTTTCTTTTCGGGAATGGAGATGTGGTCGGTCAAAGACGCAAAGTCGTAATTTGCTTCTTCCTCGCCTTCTTCTTCCTCTTCCTCATCATCCAGGCCGTAATGGCCAAAGTCAGGCAGAGGCATATCTGTATCGGCACCTTCGGGGGCCAGGCTGGAATATTCTGGTGTCGCAGCGCCGATATCGGCCACCTTCTCGTCTTCAGAAGGTACGTCGGCCCAATCGGTTACCGGACCAGTGTTGTGCTTTTGCGGTTCGTCTTCTTCTTCCGGCTCCAAAGCCTGGCCGATTTCCAGCAGCAATTCGTCCGCGGTGACCTGATCGGCGATCTCTTTCCAATTGATTACGCCATAGATGAAGTCGATTGTGTCATCATCGCTCGAATAAGGGAGCAAGATGCCGCGATACATAATGGTCAATCCGCGTTGATTGACGAACTCGGCCTCAAATCCAATCGGGGCCTGATTGGCCAAGATTTGCATATAGTGATCGGTGATGCGGCTCAGCAAAGAGAGCGCAGGCACATCGGACAGTTTGGAGATATCGTCATCGGTACCGCACTCGGCGGCGATTTCGTCACCTAAGAACTGCACCAACGGATCCTCGATTCCTTGCGAGAAGTCCAACAGCACGCTGTATGGGCCAAAATCGTCCAGCTTTTCTGGCTCTAGCGCTTCGATTGAAGGGAAATTGTTGTCGCCCAAGGTGCTGGCCCAATGGTTATAGGCCCGCACTTGCATGCGGCGTTCGTCTTGACCGATGGCGGCAGGCGGCAGATCGCGATTTGCCTCCTCTTCCCCCAGGTCGAAGTCGACGGCGTCGTCGCTTATGTCTGACGCATCAAAATTGCCGCGTAACGTATCCATGACCATTAAAGCCCCTGCATTGGTAATTGCAGGACCGGTTTTGGCGCGACATGGTAAACATTGCGTTAAGTTGTCCCGAAATTGTGCGGCCTATGCGTTCAAGGCGCACCCAACATGGGTTGACGTCACGACATCTGTAGCGGCTCTACAGCAGGTAACGCATCCGTATTGTGAGGCTTTCGCCTACTCCACTATAGTCAAATACAGCATCTTTGAATTTGGGCGGCCCCATTCTGACCTTGGCGTCACGCGAGAAGCCAAAGCCTTCCTTCGGCATCATGCCAAAGACGCGATCGGCCTTGCCATTGTCATTTTCGTCATGAAGCAGCGCAATCGCATATTTGCCGGGTTTAACGCCGGTGAAGTGCAGCTGAACATCAGTGCCAGCTGGCACAACGGTGCGATGCGATTGAGGGTCTTTGCGACATTTGGGGAAGATGTCGGAATTGGTCGTCATGCAGGCTCGGATTACACCCTTGGTTGACCGCAGATCGGTGATGGTGATGACCACCTCGCCATCCTTTGGAGGTTCAGCCGGAGGCGTTGCTGCAACCAACGCGCTGGCGGTGCCGCACATGACCAACGCGCTGGCGGCTTTAATGCTAGGGCGAGGCTTCATGTTGGCGATGCCGGTGCGCGGGGACTGGTCAATTTGTCCGACAGCCCGTGGTCGGTTCCGCACAGCCTGTCCCAAATACGAAAATACAGTCCAAAATTGCATAGATATTGCTCGTGATGCCTCTCGTGATGGCTGGCAGTTATCAGCCAGTTGCCGAATGAGGAGTGAACAAACCACCTTGGAAACATCTCCCAACCCATATGATTGGTGATGCCCATGATCGTCATGATGGTCAAAACCAGTCCCAAAACACCGATGTGAATCGGAATTATGAACACCAATGCGGGGATCACAATCGCGCCTGTAACTGCCTCAATCGGGTGAAAGCTCATCGCGGTCCAGGCCGTTGGCGGCTTGCTGGCATGGTGCACCGCATGGGCGATGCGAAACCACTTGGGCTGATGCATCCATCGATGCGTCCAATAAAACCACGTGTCATGCGCCAGCAAATACAACANCAATGATGCGGGCAAATACCACAGGGGATAGGCGTTTAATTCGGTGTAGATCTGGGTCCATCCCGCATTCTGCCATCCCCAGGCCACTATGCCAGCAGGCGCGCCATAGATCGCTGCTGATGCCAGCGACCATGCAATTTCTGAGCGAATTTGGCCGTCCAGCTTGGCATAAAGGCCCGGCCTAACCTTGCCTGTAATCCAAGCAAACATGCCGCTGGTGATCAAATAGCGCACAGCAACGATGGCTGTCATGGCAGCAGCAGAAAGAACAATGGCCCAGATCATGGTGGTCGCCTTATGCCGCACTGTGCGCCCAAGCGACAGATGCAATCTGCGCTACTTCGCGTTCACCGCCTGAGCATAGCGTGCATCACTTTGGCCATGGTGGCGCCGCAAGGCCGCCCTCGCCAGACGCTCAACTTCAACCTTGCGCCGCGCAGCAGCCAGCAGCTGTAGTGGAGCGGGCCGTAATATCTCGGCATCATAACCATCGGCCACAATCACACCGCAGTTGTCGGGCAAATACCCCTCGCCATCCAGCGGTGTGCGGTCCAGATCGGGCGGCAGCCCCCAAAAGAACCGGTCGCAATGATCCAGATAGTCTGGCCACTTGCCGTCCCCCAAAAGGTCCGACCGGGCCACCTTTATCTCCACGATGATGACATGTCCCTTGGCATCAATGCCCATCAAGTCAGCCCGCCGATTGTTGCGCAGCGGCATTTCAGCGAGGCACCAAATGTCATTGCGAGCGAACATCCGCGCAATCCCGCGCGCGACCGCCTCTGCGTTGTGATTGCTGGTTGGCACAGGGCGAGCCTCACCCGGCTGGTCCGGCGTGGCTGCTATACGCGAATCGATTGCGATGGTGGGTTTGTCGACCATGCCTTTATCTGGAACAGACACAGAACACCGTCAAGCCCTTGATGCGTGCACGCTCACTCTGATTGCTCGTGCAAGCCGCGGCGAAATTAGGCAGAAATCTGCAAGTCCTCTGGCAGACAAAGTGCCATCAAGGATTGGCGGACCGCATGATATTCGCGCCACAGCGCCAGCGCCGGTGCGGTGGTATCCTGACCACGTGCTTCAATCGCCAACAATGCGGTGAGGCCGGGCTGAACGATGGCGTCCAAATCTTCCAGCCCTTGCTCAGCCAGTTCCTGTTTGGATGTCCCGGCCAGCACGATCGCATTTGGGAAGGCTGCGATGGGCCCGGTGTAATCTTCATGGGCGAGGTGCGCCATGGTGCCGATCAGCTGCGCGGTTTCGTGCATGGCTTCCCATTTCTGACGCAGAGTTTTGGGCGTAGACATGCTGTCCGAAAAGGCGCTCTGCATGGCGCGGGTCTGCTTGCGAGATTGAAAGGCTGACATAGTGACACTCGCAATAAACCAGAGCAGATTGCCAAATTGCTAACATGCGGTGCGCATATGGCTGAGTGTCCGTGTGTTTGCGGCCATGCGTTTTTTGTTGGCGCGGGGCTGGGGCCTTTGCTAAGCGCCGCGCCGGAAATCAACGCGCATGGGTTCAACCATGCGCCAGGCACCCGTAGCTC
>JGI24025J20009_10001115_pt1 | contig 20568 bp, 18 predicted proteins | sample Cruoilmetagenom3_FD_20009 | JGI IMG/M metagenome (IMG submission 20009) | reverse complement strand
TGATCGTATCCATTATCTCTTTCGCACCCTTCCCAAGAATCGTGCATCGCCTATGTATCGCGTAAATCCATCCATCCTTCACGTTTATCAAGAACCCGCCAAGTGGATCGATCTTCCACTCCTTCTTCTCTTTTGCCGCAACGATCTTGGTCGTTTGAAAAAAACTCGTCTTTTTTCTCTTCTCTTTAAATAGGAGGAGATCTATTCCCAGATCTTTTGGTGGCATTCCTCTATTCTCGGAGAGAAACATCATCTCAGAAGCTCTTCTAAGTTCATATATACTCCCAAAACATTTCTGGCTGTATTCTGGTGTGAACAATATATCTGCATTTAGTTCTGATGCCAGACCTGACAAGATAGCATTTACTCCGACAGAGTCTGCATCTATTAGCTCTGAGACATTTCCAACGCCGAAAAATAGAGGAATATCTTTAAATTTTTCTCTTATTTTTTTATATCTCTCCAATGACGCGACGAGCCCCTCTCCCACGTGATTCAAGATCGGATCCGCGACGATCTTTTTTATTCCAAGTTCTCTTGCAAGATTCAAATTTTCGTCCAAATCGGAATCTTCTTCCGCTATAATGGTAACGGCTGAATCTGCCTCTGCAATTTTTTCTCCGATACCATCCAATATCTCCTTATTTGCGCTCAAGAGCATATCTGCTCTGCCGCATCCGGATAGAAGAAATTCTGGAACCGAAGTATCGATTGAGAAAGGCAGATCAAATCCCAATGCGACGTCAATACTTCTCTCGACATCATCCACGTCTGCATCCATCGAGATCCCCAGATCTATCATATCTGCTCCTTCTCTTAGATAATCTCTTATCTTTATTGAAAGGTCTTCCCGCTCATATTTATCTGCGCCTACGATCTCTGCGAGTACTTTCATCCTTGAAGAACCGCCGATCTTCAGTTCTTTCAATTTAAACGCAGATTTTGCCGATTTTTCTAAATTTAGAATCTCTCTTTCCGCTTCTTCTCTTCTAACGTTCTTTAAGAGCTCACATGCCGGAACCTCTTTAGAAAATTCTATCCTATCGGCTTCTGGTAGGATGTATCTCAGATCATAGGCATTCTTTGGCCCAAGTCGTATGGGCATTCTCAGATCTTCCTCTAACTCTTCAAAACTCGCCTTTATAAGCCCGGGGATGAGAATCATATCATAATTTTTTATGTTTATATCTGTCTCTCCTAATCTCTTTCTTAAAATTTTTGGCGTTATGAAAGAGGCGACTTTTATATTGCATACGAGCAGATCCGCATACTGCCCTACCGATTCCCTCACCGCTTTTTCTGCTTTTTTACCAGTTATTGCGAGAATTTTCATTTTGATGAATCCGCGAGCTTATTGAGTCTTTCTAAGGCTTTTATCATCCTTTCATCACCACAATTTTTTATTATAGGAGAATAGAAAGGATATAACTCATCGTATCTATTGGTTATTCTTCTCCTTGTCGCAAGAATTGTAAGCTCTAAAAGGAGGTTGAAACCCCTGTTTATTCCTATCACTTCTCGTTTAAGCACCTTCCCCCAAGAAAACTTAAGATAAAATCTACAAAAGTGTTTCTCCTCCGTAATCCCATCCACCTCAAATTTAATTATCGCGTGGGAATCTTTTAAAAAAGGAAAATCGTCCAGAAAAAAATAATCTTCTTCCTTTAGATCATTAAATGCAGACTCAACGAAGAAGAGTGGGTTGTATGTTACATTTATTCCTATATTTCCGTCCTTAAACAGGTTTTCATACGTGTGGCATGTGAAAATCTTTGATTTTCCCTGCACCAAATCTCCAATTTGGTTGCGTTCTTTAAATACCTCGACGTACGTCAGATCTTTATTTATCAATCCTATGGGAGCCGCATTGATCCCTCTTTTTGAGATCGTCGTCGAGATCACCTCGGTGATTCCTCGCCCATAAATTCCAAATCTTTCCAGATCTTCCTTAAATTTTATAACCCCCATAAGCCAAAAAGACATATAAAGATGAAACGATTATATCTGCGATGCACCCGGGATTTATCCCCTTTTTCACGAGCTCTGAATCAAATTTTCTCACTTTCTCTATCGTGTAATCTTTTATGATCTCGTTGGCACTTTTCTTAACGCGCAACGCTTCTTCCATCCCAAATTTAGCCACGATCAGACCATCTACATGCTTTGATAGGAGAGATACATCCTCATAAACGATTCGACCGTTTATGTCAAAGTCATCCCTCTTTGATCTATCCATCAGATTCTTCGCAACCTCAAACGTTATCGGATACCCCTCCACCCATTCCCTTGCTACGAGATTATCCTTTGGAGAAAGTTCCATCAGTTCATAAAGACTTTTGTTTTCCTCTTTTAGCTTCTGCAGCGAAGCTCTATCCTTTATGTCATATCTGTCTGCCTCTTCAACTCTAATCTTCTCGTTCAAGAAGATTTTATAGAATTCTATCGTATCCTCTACGTCCGTCCCCCTCACCACATCAGAGACCGCTCCCTTAAGCTCTTTAAGTTTGTCGTCTTCGGATTCAAATGCAACGAAATCTTTGATTCTTTTAGACGCTCTCAGAAGCGGTATCGACAGAGTAAAAGCCCCAAAATGCGTATTTCCTCCGCGTTGCCACTTATGGCTCTCCTCAACTCCAAGCCTGATCAGTCTGCCAATCTTTTCCTCTGAGTTATATGCCCTTACAAATATCTGGTATGCCGAGACGGATGATGCCAAAAAATGCTCATATCTGGTTTCTCCAAAATCATGCATTCTATCAATATTTCCAGGCTTTGGGTCGGCCGAAACTTCGAGGAGCATCGAAAGCTGGGCGCATCCGGCGTAAAAATATTCGTTCATGAGAATTATCCTAAGACCCCATTACCATTCTAATTAAATGGGTGGCCATTGCATCCCTCATCGGCATTCGCAGAATCGAAGAGAGCATACGAAATAACTTTTTGAGGGTAAGAGATCGTACGGTCTTTGGCAGACGATCATACGTATACGTCATCAGGGACCCCAATCTATGATAGATAAGCAGTTGCTCGATGTCGTCTTTCCATCTGTATGTGGGGTCGATGATTGCCTTAGCCGCTATCTCTCCACTCCTTATCGCTTGATATATACCCTCACCGACGGTCGTGAAGTTAAAACTGGCTGCATCTCCCACGAGAAATATATCGCCGAACCTAAACCCGTTGTAGTTGAACTTTATGGGGGCGGCTTTCATATCTCCACCCAATACGATCTCGTGTTGACGGCACCAACTTTTAAATACTTCTCTAAATTGTCCAATCTGCATAAATCGTGGCATCGTGCCGGCGCCGACGATTGTGTATCCTGCGTGAGGGAATACGTAACCCACCCCCATACCCAAGGCATCGTCTATGATCACCTCGAACTCGTCCCTGCCCCTCACATACCACTCCACGCAAACCGCTTTGTCGTTATAAAATCCCAGCCCACGCGCAATCACCGATGTGGAACCGTCGCTTCCGATCAAATAATCATATCTGATCTTCTTACCAGATTTGAGTGAAACGACACGACACCTTTTATCCAAAGATGCAACGGAACTATCTGGTGATATAGTAGCACCTGCTTTCTCTGCCACCGCCATCTGGTACTGTCCAAGCTTCAACCGATCTACCGTATAAAGGAACGGTTCTCCATCAACCGTGTTTATAGTGGTGGCCCAACCGTTCACATGAAAGGTCAAACTATCGCAACTTTTTTCGAGTAGAAATTTTGGTATGTAGATAAGCCCGTGACGAAAAATGCCTCCAGCACACACTTTATCCCCTATACGATCCTTGGGGAGCTTTTCTAATACCAATACGTCCTTCCCGCCTTCTCCCAATATTTTGGCGGCGGTTAAACCAGCTGGGCCTGCTCCAACGATGACGATCTCGTGATGTTCCATGGAAAACAACACTTCTATCTATCAGATTTATCGAATAAAACTTTTTAGGTCTTCTTTAAGATTTATAGGTATGCTTCCTAAAAAATTGCCTTGGTTCTGTTTCTCCCGGCGGTAACCTTCCCCGGCATCCTTTTCCTATCTAAATCTTATTTGATGAAAGTAACATCTGGATCTCGGATCTCGCCAATCATTTTTTGATGAAAATTTTTAATTTAGCCTTCTGTGGGTAAAGTATATATTCCTGAAATATACACCCTACCAAGATAAACGATGCGAGATGATATAACTTCTTTAATTGGATTGAATGTTTATACGAATGAGTGTAAACATGTGGGAAAGGTCGAGGACGCAGTTTTAGATCTGGGCGGGAAGAGGATTACACAACTGGCATTAACCGATGTGAATGAAGAGCTCAAAGATCCGTCGAAGAGGGGTATATTGATCCCTTATAGGTGGGTTATGGGGGTGGGGGACATAGTGCTCGTAAAACGAGTCGTTGGGTTTCCTCCGGCCACAGAGGAGGAATAAGCATGTCAAAAGAGGATGCCATAAAGATAATAGATAAAATAAAAGGAGATGGGAGAGTAACATTAACGGAGTATGAGAGTAAGAATATTCTTGGGGCGTACGATTTTCCCGTCACCAAAGAAAAGCTTGCAAGAGATGAAGAAGAAGCCGTAAATTTTGCGGAAGAGATAGGTTACCCGGTCGTTTTAAAGATAGTATCTCCAGATATAACTCATAAAACCGACGTGGGGGGAGTTAAAGTGAATGTAAAATCCCCCGAGGAGGTGAAGACGGCATACAACGAATTGATGGGTATAAAGGATGAAATTAAAGATGCAGATATACACGGCGTTCTTATCCAAGAGATGGCACCAAAAGGAAACGAAGTCATCCTTGGAATGACCCAGGACCCCCAATTTGGTCCAGTTTTGATGTTTGGGCTCGGGGGGGTATTTGTTGAGGTATTAAAAGATGTATCTTTCAGAATACCACCCCTCACGAGGTTTGATGCAGAGGATATGATAAAAGAGATCAAAGCATATCCGATATTGGAGGGGGTGAGAGGGGGAGTTTCATCGGATTTGGACGCGTTGGTCGATTGTATACTAAAACTTTCGGATCTCAGCGTGGATCTATCCGATTGCATAAAAGAGATGGATATAAACCCCCTCTTTGCAACAGAAAAAGGCGCGGTGGCAGTGGATTCTTTGGTTATATTGAAGTAATTTAGAGGGAAGAAGAGGCGCCTTAAAAATTCCCATTACCTCTTTATATTTGTCAGGAGGGGGATAGGATAGGACAAGGTGTAGGTGGATATGCTATCTTTTTAGTGGCCACTCTTCATCAGGGGCCCGTAGCTTAGCCAGGTGGAGCGCACGGCTGATAACCGTGAGGTCGCCGGTTCAAACCCGGCCGGGCCCACATACTCTCTTCAAATGTAAATGAAACTTAACTTAATCTAAATCATCCAGCCATCCAGCTCTTTTATTTATCTTCCTCTTGAATATTTCTCCAATATTGTTGGGGTCTTTCGCTTGGTGGTATTTGAGATAGATATAATCATCCATGATTCCCAAGATCTCTATCTTGCCAGTTCGATGGGACATAATGTACCTGAACCTTTTGCTGTGGCCGTTAATCTTCTTCTTAGCATCTTCTATAATTTCGTTGCCCCTGTAGAGCGGGACTTGAAAACGCCTTTTAGCTCTCTTTACCGGCCTGCATTGAAAAATATAATATGGGTTGACGCCGATACTTACCAGTTTATTCTGTAGTTCGGCCAGGATGTCTGGATTATCGTTCACCCCTTTCAGTAAAACGGATTGGTTGTTGATTATCACATTAGAACTAATAAGTCGACCAACAGCTTCAATAGATCTATTGGTAATTTCCTTGGGATGATTAAATTGAGTAACGACATATATTCTTCTATCCTCCAGAGAACATTTTTTCAAGAGCATTAATAACTCCTCATCTTCAGAAATCCTTTCTGGAAAAATTACGGGAACTTTTGTTCCAAACCTGATAAAAGACAGATGAGGAATATCTGAAAGCATTTCTAAGAATTCTTTAATTATTTCTGTCGGCAATATAAAAGGATCCCCACCACTAATCAGCACATTATTAATCTCATTATGTTCTCTTATATATTCAACTGCTGTTCCAAAATTTTCTACTACTTCTTTATTTGGTAGCCCAACTAGTCTTTTTCTGAAACAATATCTGCAATAACTTGCGCATCTATTTGTTGCTAGAACCAATGCAGTTTGGGAATACTTGTGCTGCAGCCCGGTCAGTTTTGTATTTTCCAATTCACCGCTAGTGTCATAAGAACCAGAAAGATCCAATTCTCCTTCTGAAGGAATTGCCATCCGTCTAATGGGATCGTTTGGGTTGCTCCAATCGATTAAGGAGATATAGTATCTCGTAACGCGCATAGGATGTCTTTTTATAACTTTTTGTAATTGTTCCTCTTCTTTTGGAGTTAGTTCAATGTATTGTTTCAGCTGCTCGATGGTACATACAGCTTCTCCAAGTTCATCTTCCCATGTCAAAAGTATAACCTCTACAGCGTTTTTTTCTAAATATTATCTCAAACCTTCTCTTAAAGATCGCGAAGGACAAGGTTGACCGAACGATATCGAACCTTTTATTCAGATTAGGTGTGTGGCACAGAACTAAACTCAAATAACATCAATGATCATTGCGACTTCCACCATAAAATGGACATCTACCTTTTATACATTCCTTATTTAAAGGATTAAACTCGCATTTCATATCCTCGTCGATCCTCATCGTGGTTTTGAGCCCCTCCTTTAAAAAAGTTACTGCTTCAATTATTGCTAGATATGTGTTTCTCTTGCAGCATCCTGGGACCGCCGTGGTTTGCTATGGAAAGAAGACTTTTCGCTGTTATTGTATTTTTATAATCCACCGAGATCACCATCCCCATCCACAAGATTTATCAATCTCTCGGTCATCTCTTCCAGATTTTCTCCCGTCTTTGCCGAGATGGAGATGTCAAAGATGTCCGACTCAACTTTTTTTATATCAAGCTTATTTGCGACCACCAGAACCGGAAGTAAAAAAGTATTTCTTACCTCCTCTAGTAGATTTAATTGTTTCTCCATCGGATACCCACACGTCTCGGTCGGATCCAATACGTGTAATATAACGTCTGCGAGATCTTTTATTGCCAAAATTGCAACCTTTTCCATCTCATTTCTTTTTTGGAGCGGTCTATCTAGAATTCCAGGTATATCTGCCACCTGATATCTTCTTCTTCCATGAGTGAAGTGACCAACGGATATACTCTTCGTTGTAAACGGATAATTAGCTATATCTGGTCTTCCAGAGCTAATTAAATTTACGATGCATGATTTTCCAACGTTTGGGTATCCAGAAACTACGATCAGCGGACAATCAAAGTCTATTTTGGGGAATTTCCTAATTTTTTCTCTCGCTTCATTTAAAAAGATTAAATCTTTACTTATCTTCTTCACCATCGACGCGGATCTTCCATAAAACTGTTTACGAATATTAACAGAATCTCTTTCATCTTTCATTCGAGTTATATATTCTCTTGAGAGTTTTTTTATTCTTTTACTAACTCCATGGACCCTGCCAAGCGATACTTTCAGTTTATCGATCCCAATCGAGAGATCTATGAGTTCCCTATAAAACTTAGGTAGGTTATCAAAGCTCGGATACTTCTTCACGGAGGAGGTCAACGTCTTTGAGATAATATCGCTGGTGATCGTGATCATCTTCCTCTGGACGACGATCTTTTCGCTGCCTTCNCTATACATCTCCTTGGCTACCTTCTTCGCCCTTCCGAATGCTTTGTCTATGATCTCATCTTCTCGGAGGATACTTGGTATCTTCTCGATCTCTTGGGACTTCATTGCCGAACCTCTCCGCCTGGGCTTTATTCCTGCCGTGTAAAAATGTTTCTATCGAAAACCGAAAAATTTAATTTATATCAGGGGAGAGAGATGGATATGAGAGTTGGTACAGTAATTGCCATTGGCATGATACTCCTATTCTTCGGGCTTCCAATCTTAACGGGATACGCCCCTTTCCCCACGGATCCTTCTCCAGGTCATGTGGGTGACTTTTTTGGGGGGATTTGGGATTATTGGGGCGAGGTTTTCAGGGTGGTGTCTCAGCGAAGTAAGCCGACAGATCAACAGACAGTCGATCAACAGACCACTCTACATGAGATCTTTGATAATTTAAGTTTGACATTTTAGAGAACGCCTGTAAATCCCTGATGGACGTCTGCAGACTTTTCTTTTGCGGACAAAATTTTTTAGTCGTGTATGTCATTGAACAGGCACTCTGAATGTGAACATCTCTTCTAGCGACCATATATGATCGGTAAGTCCTTCTGCCATTGCAGGTGTTCTCTGTCTCCATTTATGTCTTCCATTATTCTTTTCTACCCTAAGAGATCTGTGTGATCTCTATCCGTCACCTATCTTCTCCTTTTTTTATATGACCAGATCTCGTCTGCCTGTTTTGAGCCAACGAGATACTGTATTCTTATCGTGTCCAGTAGCTCTGGCCGTTCCTCTTATGCTTCCCTTCTCATTTGGACACCAATATTCTGATATTTTGATATTTGAGCACATGCCCATCTCCAAAAAGAGATGTGATGCTCTTAGTAGATGAATCTTTTCAGCAACCCACAGACACTACCTTTTACTAATTTTACGTAACTCAGAATCCCCTTATAAAACATATATACTTTATTATATACTTCCCTGTGACCCGTTTTTACTCTTATCACCCTCTAAGGACGTTGCATTCTGGCTCGGTGCTATCGTACTCACTTAACAGAGCGCATCTGGCTTCGGAAAGCTCCGCATTATACATAATCGGCTTTGGGAGAGTGGAATAAAAAAAATTTAGCAAGAAAAAATAATTTATAAAAAGAGGTAAATTTTAGATAAGTATGAGAAAAGAAGATCTGACAGACGATGGCAAAGAAGCATTGATCGATTCTTTTTTTGAGTCTTTACACGCGATCATAATACATTATGGGCTATGGTTTCGCGAGACGGAGCACCAGCTTGGATTGGATAAGGCGAGCGATATAGATGATGGTATATGGTTTCAGGCCATCGAGTCAAAATACGGCATGAATGCGGCAAAGAGGACAAACGATACATGTTGGGTGAGATTTTCCTACGTGGAGGCAAAGAAGATTGCAAAAATGCTTGGTCTTCCCAAGAATGGCGGAATTGGCGCATTGAAAAAGGTATTCACGACTTCGTCGTGATATGCCAAAAATCTTCGATTTTTGAGCACACTAGAATTTAGGCAGTACGCCAGGGTCAACGTTCAAGAGATCATAGACATCGGTGAAGATAAGATCATCTTCAGAATGAATGACTGCAGGGTTCAATCCGCGAGGAAAAGGAGGGGGCTTCCTGATTATCCGTGCAAATCTGCAGGGCTTGTGGAATACTCAAGATTTGCAGAGGGGATTGACCCGAGAATCAAGACTCGATGTATCTCCTGTCCGCCAGACCCCCATCCAGAAGAGTGGTGGTGCGCGGATACCGTCTCCAAGACTCGATGATTTTATGCGTGAGTATCCAGCAGTTGCTGAGGATGCTTGGCTTTGCAATACCAGATCCAAAGTGGTTGAAAGACCGGCAGTTGCACTTGTGCTGAATCCCGAATACGAGGAAATGGTTACAGAAGATGACATAAAGAGCTATCTTACAGAAGAGGTTATTGAAAAGGGTAAAATGCCCAAGTATTGGATGCCAGATAAAATATTCTTTGTGGATGAAATACCGAAAACAAGCACGGGGAAAATGAATGAAAAAAGTATTTAAGGGAGCGATATAAGTAGTACTGCAAGAGAAGAAGTTTATATAAAAATTAAAGAAAGGAGGAGAGATTATGGCTTTAAGAACCGGAGATCAGTATAAAGAAGGTCAGGCAAAGATTAAGCATAACGTCTATATCAACGGAAAGAAAATAGAAAATCTGGAGGATAATCCCAACACTAAGACTGTGCTGGATGCCACCGCCAAGGTCTTCGATCTGGGCATGGAGCCTCAATATAATGAAATCATGAATGTGGCTTCCCCTCTGCTTGGGGAGAAGGTGAGCAGGAATGTGCATCCATCCCGTTCTCCTAAAGATCTGGAGATGCGTGCTGAGATGGGGCTCTTATGCTCCCAAAAATTAGGCACCTGCAATTATCGCTGTGTGGGTTGCGATACTATTCATGGAACGGCGTCCGTTACTTATGAGATGGACCAAAAGTTGGGAACTGATTATCACAAAAGGTTTATCGAGTGGCTCAAATATATTCAAAAGAATGATCTGGCTGTTAGCGGTGGCGTCATGGATGTCAAAGGCCCTAGGGATCTCAGACCTGGAGAGGGTGATCCTGACCACTATGTGAGGGTTGTAGAGAAGCGTTCTGATGGTGTTGTGTTGAGAGGTGCTAAGATGCATCAAAGTGGTGCCATAGGGGCAGATGAAACGTTGGTCATACCAGGCGTAGCTACGATAAAAGGCGAGGAGCCCTATGCTGTGGCCTGCGCTGTGAAGAATTCCCAGAAAGGTATTACCTACATCTCCCAGTATAATGCGATGTCGGCGGAAAGGGAATTTATAGATGACAACTCAAAGTTAGGAAATCCTCAATATGGACAAAGGGAGACCTGTTTGATGGTCTTTGACAACGTCTTTGTTCCTAATGAAAGGGTCTTTATGTGTGGAGAAACTGACTATGCACACATGCTTCTACTTCGTTTTGCTAAGCAGCATCGCATGACTTGTGGAGGTGTATGCAAGGCGGGATTTATGGATCTTATTATTGGGGGTACGCAGATCTTGGCAGAGTATCTTGGTTTAGATAAGGCGCCTATTATCCGCCAACAGATTACAGAGATGGTTAAAGTGAGAGAGATATCTTATGGTTGTGCAATAGCTGCAGCTTATAAGGGAGAAGAAGAACCTAAGGATTCTGGTTTTTGCCTGCCCAATGATGCTTTGGGCAATGCAGCCAAGCTTAATACTTGTGATGGCTTCTGGGAGGTGATGAAGTGGGCCGGTGATATTGCCGGTGGACTTGTGGTAACTATGCCGTCTGAGAAGGAACTTGAAAATCCAGTAACAGGACCCTTAGTAGAGAAGTATCTCAAGGTGCGTGTTTCTGCTAAGGATAGGATGCGCATGACCAAGTTCTTGCAGAACTGGGTTGCTGGTCTTCATGGGGTGGGCACCTGGCATGGGGCAGGTCCACGACAGAACCAGATGATAATGCTCTATAGAGACACAGATTTTGAGGCGAAGAAACAGATGGCCAAGGAACTGGCGGGATTGAAAGATTGATTGAGAATGTTCATATATTAAGTAAGTCCCCCGTCTGTTCTTCTTTTATTTATGTCTCTCCATCTTGACCGCCGCTTTTTCATTCCTTCCCCTTCAACAGTCTTCTTAGCATCTTTCCAGAAGATGTTTTGGGGATCTCGTCTACAAACTCCACGAACCGGGGAGCCTTGTAAACGGCTGACTTTTCACGGCAAAATTCGATGATCTCCTGTTGACCAATCTTGCCTTTAAAATCTTCTTTTAAAACGATCGATGCTTTGACGGCTTCACCCCGATAGCTATCAGATATACCGTACACGCACACTTCTTGAACGGCTCCATGCGTGAGAATGAGTTTTTCCACCTCAGCAGGTGCCACATTATAACCGGAAGTGACAACCAAGTCTTTATAGCGATCTACCACGTAAACAAACTCATCTTCATCTATGTAACCCGAATCCCCGGTATGGAGCCAACCGTCTTTGGTAAATGTATTTTCACTTTCTTCAGGCTTATTCCAGTAACCTAACGCAACCCAAGGCCCACGAACAAATATCTCTCCTGTCGTGCCTATAGGAACTGTTTTACCCTCTGGATCTACAATTTTGATCTCACTACCCGCAGTTCCCGCAGCGCCCATCTTATTCTTTACTTTAGTTTCATGTAATGGCACGCCACAAGTGGTTTCAGTAAGGCCATACGCATCCAGAATGCGTATACCTGTTCTCTTTTTCCATTCTTCAACCGTTGCAGGTGGTAGGGGGGCTCCACCAGCCGAACAATACCGAAGGCTGCTCAAGTCAAATGAACTAGATTTTGGGTGGCTTAATAAACCAGTGTATGCCGTAGGTGGCATATGCATGAGGGACACTTTGTATTTTTCTATTAAGCCCAGTACAACCTCTGAATCGAATTTAGGTACATTGACCATCGTCATACCCATAAAGATGTTGGGGAAGAGACCCAAACCCTGACCGCCGACATGGAAGATAGGAAAGAGAAATAAACTGACATCATCTTCCCTCCAGTCTCCACGGCATGAGATTGTAACACAATCGGCCAGATAGTTATAATGACTCAACATAACGCCCTTTGCTTTGCCAGTTGTTCCGGAGGTATATGTTATAGATAGAAGGTCCTTGCGAACGTTTATCTCTTGAATATCCGGACTCTCTGAAGGAATCTTTTCAATAACACTAACAAAATCAAAAGCCTCTGAGGGTGGTTTGGCCATTTTTTCCCGTTAGACCGTTCAAATATCGGAGAAACTCATGCGCTGGGTTCGGCATAGTCTCTTATAGTGGTAACAAAGATATGATCTAAACTGGTCTGATCCCTGATGCTCTCGACAATGGGGTAGAGCTTATCCAGTGTAACTATGGCCTTACTCCCAGAATCTGCTAACTGATAGGCAAGTTCATCTTTTTTGAGCATCACATTACATGTAACAACGGTTGCTGTCGCCTTAGAAACACCAAGAAAAGTTATTAGGGCCTGTAAACAGTTCGGCAAGTAAAAAGCCACTCTATCACCCTTATGAATACCTTTCTCGATCAAGACATTCGCAAAACGATCACTTAATTCATCCAGCTCTCTGTAGACGAATGTACGGTCTAAAGAGATGAAGACAGGATGTTCTGGCCTATTTATTGCTCTCATACGCAAAAGATCGTGTGCCGGCATCTGAGGGGGGGTTGTTAATCTCTTTGGATTCCACTCGGGTCTGTTTTTCTAATACGATTCATTTATGGTCATGGTATCCTCCAACCATTTTTTCCTGTTCCCTCCTCTTTAGAACGTACTTCATCTTTTTCCCTGTGGACGTCCATGGTATTTCCCCAAACTCCACCTCTTTTGGAGATTTGAAGTGGGTCATACGGTCTCTGCACCATTTGATGATCTCTTCTTCGGTTGCCTCTTCATCCCTTTTTAACTCGACGAGGGCCTTTGGAACTTCGCCCCATCTTTCATCTGGTTTTGAAAAAACGGCAACATCCCTAACTGATGGGTGCTCCATGATCACGTTCTCTATCTCTATGCTGGCTATATTTTCTCCGCCACTGATGATTATATCCTTGATTCTATCCACTATCTCTATGTAGCCATCTGGATGTACGATAGCAGCGTCTCCGGTGTGGAAACAGCCCCCTTTGAATGCTTTCTCGGTTCTTTCATGATCTTTAAAGTACCATGTCATCAGGTTGTTACCCTGCATGACAATTTCGCCATCGGTCTTTCCGTCGTGGGGTACCTCGTTCATCTCTTCATCCACAACCTTGACGGGGAACCACGGTGAGTAGGGTACACCCTGTCTTGCCTTGAGTTCTGCACGCTCACGTTCATCAAGAGAGTTCCATTCACTGTGCCATTCGCATATTGTGTGAGGTCCGTAACTTTCCGTAAGGCCATAGACATGAACGATATCTACCCCTATCTCTTCTGAATCTCTGATGATCTTTGGGGATGGTGCTGAACCTGCTATCATGCCTATGATCTTGTGGGAAAATTTTAAATTATTCTCCCGCATGTAGTCGCATAATATGAGGTAGACTGTGGGAGCCCCGCTCATGTTGGTTACATCTTCATCTTCTATAAGTTCGTACATCTCTTTACCGCGGACTGCATCCAGACATACGTGTTTTGCTCCAACAGCAGTTACAGCCCAGACAAAACACCATCCATTAGCATGAAACATTGGGAGGGTCCAAAGGTTTGCACTCTCGGAGTTCATCTTACCTTCGAGGGCCTCTCCAAGAGCGTTCAGGTAGGCTCCTCGATGAGTATATACGCATCCTTTGGGGGGCCCCGTTGTTCCACTCGTGTAAGATATACTCAACATATCTAGCTCATCTTTAACTGGAACATCTATCGGCTCTTTTGAAGATCTCCTCAGGGCTTCCTCGTATTCTTCTCCAGGAATCTCTTCATCCAGTCCTTCATCGGGGTCGGGGACGTTTATGATCTCATCCACCGTTTCCAGTTTTTCCATGGATCTGATTGTTGAGGCGTAGCCGTGGTCGAGAATTAGTATTTTACTTTCGGAGCGGTTTAAAATATAAGCGACTTCCTTGGGTGCTAGCCGGACATTTATTGGCACGTTGACACCTCCGGAAATCCCAATTCCGTAGAAGGATTCCAGCATCACATTGTTATTTCTGCATAACATTGCGACTCTATCATCTTTTCTAATACCCCTCTCCTGCAGGGCATGTGCTAGGCGATAGACTCTTTCGCCAAACTCTCTCCATGTGTAGCGTTTGTCTCTGTAAACCACCGCNTCTNTATCTGGAAAGGCCAGTTCGCTCCTTTTCAGGAAGGATAGGGGCGTTAGTGGATTGAAAAATACNTNTTTATATTTTCTGTCTTCTTTTACCATGATTGGTATATTGTTTTTTCATATAATTTAAANCTAACTTTGGCCTATAAAATTTTCAAAAAAATGAGTCCGACAACCATCCAGAAGAGTGGTGGTGCGCGTGGGAGTTTGAGTTGAGTGAATAAGGCTTACCAAATCTAAAGTCGTTGGATCATCTACCGACAGTAAGAGATAAATCCTATATACTTCAAAAACTCCCTCATGAAAATTGACACCGTCATCCTCTCCATCTTTCTCATCTTCATCATCGTCTCTTCATCGGTGGTCGCAATACCCGAAAACGAAGTTTTTGGTTCTTACCCATTAATCTATAAGGTCTATCCAAATCCCTACACAAAGGGAGAGGGAGACGAATTCATATCGATAATAAACCCAATCGACCGGACGGTAAATTTGAACGGATACTCAATCACGGATTTGGAGGGCGAAATCTTTTTTCCACCTTTCTCGATTCCCCCGGGAAAGACGTGTTATTGGGCGTATTCAAGCGAAGAATTCAAAAAGAGCTTTGGATTTTATCCAGATTTCTCCTATATCGTCGATACTAACTCTAAAACGAAGATGATCGATGGAAGGATAAAATTGGCAAACACCGGAGATGAAGTGGTATTGAAGAAGGGTGGAAAGATCGTGGACGCCCTCGTCTATGGAGACTCGGATTACAGGGAAGGGTGGGCGAGTAAACCCGTGAAAAAACCGAGAGAAGGACAGATACTAAAGAGAAACTCGTTTAAAGATCATGATAATAGGGAAGACTGGGAAAGCCCAAAAGAGACCTACTGCGGGCAGACAAATTTTAGACCAGAAGAGTTTAAATTTAAGGGTAAGGTGATTGCGTTTACATCCCCTGACTCGAGTTTTTTAACCTTGACCGAATTGATCGAGAAGGCGGAAGAGAGGATTTATATATACACATACACCGCCGAGAATCTCGCATTGGCTCCTTTTCTAAAAGATGCATCAAAACGGGGCGTGGAGATCAAGGTGCTCGTGGAAGGATCTCCTGCTGGTGGCATGGGAGAAGACGAACCAAGATTTCTCTCGTATATCAAGGATCTTGGGGGCGGTGTTGGGCTAACGAAAGATCCTTACGTCTTCAACCATCAAAAATTCGCGATTTTGGACGATGTGACTGTGGTAACGTCCGAAAATATGGGATATTCCGGTCTTCCTGTCGATAACAGATACGGCAACAGGGGTTTCTGGATCGCAATATGTGATAAAGATGTATCCGCATATTATTTGAAAGTTTTTTTGAATGATTGGAATCACGCATCTTCCTTTGAAGAAGAGAACCTCTCTTCTTTTGGATTAGAAAGAGAATATGTTCCTATAGGGGGATACAAGCCTAAATTTGAATCAAAGATCTTTGATGGAGAGTTCACCGTCTTTCCCGTGATTGGACCAGATTTCTCGATCGAGGATAATCCGCTCATCGATGCGATAGAGGGTGCCAACGATAAGATATTGGTCGAAATCTTCTACGCTGACCTTCTCTGGCGTGAAAATCCACTATTGAATGGTCTAATAAACGCTGCCAAGAGGGGGGTAAATGTCTATATTCTCCTAGACTCTTCAGATTATAATGTGGAGCCGGATAAGATCGATAACGATGATTTTGTGAGATATATCGAAGAGTTGGGAGAAGATTTTCCGATCCACGCAGAAATTATCGAAAAGAAAGGTCTCTTGAAACTACACAACAAGTCTATGATAATAGACGATGCAGTATTCGTATCAAGCTTTAATTGGAATTACAACAGCTTCATGCGAAACAGGGAGGCCGGCGTCGTGGTCTATAACAAAGAGCTAGCAAGATATTATGAAGATATCTTCTGGCATGACTGGGGCAAGGGTAAAATTGAGAGGGGCACTCTGATTATGATACTTTGCTTGATCGTCGCATTTGTTTCGTTTCTGGTGGCAAGAAGGTTTAAGAGAAGTTGATGCGCCACGTTGCTGGCGAATGAAACGATGATTGTCTCAAAAGAGCAATTTATTTATATTATCATACATGTATCTTCTGATGAGATGCCGAACGGCAGACGACGAGGGGTGAGAAGGAGGGTTGGACGCATGCCAGACGCATTCTTTTATAAACCTGCCGGCACTACAAAAGATTCAGGGTCTGTCGAGTTGACGATAAATGAGTGGGAGGCCATACGGCTGATCGATTTGGAGGGTCTGAATCANGAGGATGCGGCATATATGATGGGGGTCTCGAGAAGAACCTTCTGGAACGATCTAAAATCTGCAAGACGTAAGGTAGCTGAGGCACTGGTAAAAGGAAAGGCGATCGAGATAAAAGGTGGAAGTTATGTCTTTGATGGAGATGTATGACGTTGGAGCATAAGGCGGTTTTTGCGCACCTTGTAAAGGGATGAAAGGGCTGAATGTATAGAAAAGGTGGGACAATATACCAGGTCTTATCGGGTAAAGATGCCGCCGAGTTGATTTTAGAAGAGGATAAATGGGTACGAAGAAGTTATATATCTGAAGAGTTGGGAGATACCAGTAAAATTTAAATGTTTTGAACGATCATTCCCAAAGATCCTTTGGAAATGGAGGTAATTAAAACGTCTCCGATAATAGAAGTCAATAATGTAACGGTGGAGTTCGATGGGATAAAAGCATTGGAGAAGATAAGTTTTGAACTCAACGAGGGAAAGATACTGGGAGTTGTCGGAGTTAGCGGATCTGGAAAGTCCATTCTTTTGAACGTTTTGAGAGGAAGCCAGGTGCCAACCGGCGGAGAGGTGATCTATAACCTTTCTCACTGTGATAATTGTGGCTGGTTGGGCGTTCCGAGTAGGGCAGGTGAGGAGTGTCCGTGTTGCTCTTCAAAGTTAAAACTTAAGGCGGTTAATTTCTGGAAAGAACCCAAAGAGAGGAGGTTAATAAGAGATAGAACCGCCATAATGCTTCAAAGAAGTTTTGCCCTTTATGGGGAGGAGACCGTAATAGAGAACGTGATGAAAAGCTTCGATGAGGGCAATTTTGAGGGAAATAAGGTAAAAGCATCGGTGAAGCTCCTGGAGAAAGTTAATTTAAGCCACAGAATGTTTCATCTAGCAGGAGATCTTAGTGGAGGGGAAAAACAGCGGGTCGTATTGGTCAGGCAGATAGCAAAAAATCCTTTGATCTTATTTGCGGATGAACCAACCGGAACCTTAGATGAGGAGACCGCGACTATGGTAGATAATCAGCTCCTTAAGTTCAAAAACGAGGGAAACACCCTCGTTGTGACCAGCCACTGGACCGAGACGATAAGAAAACTTGCGGACAGAGCTATCTTTTTAGAGGATGGGAAGGTAAAGAAGGCGGGAGATGCGGGGGAGATAGTTGATGAGTTCTTGGAACTGGTCGGAGCGATAAAGAGGCCAGTGGCAGAGGTGGGCGCCCCGATCGTGAGGATCAAGGGTTTGAAGAAGAAATACTTCTCCATCGAGAGAGGAGTGGTCAAGGCTGTGGATGGGGTTAGTTTTGAGATCAAAGAGGGAGAAGTATTCGGGCTGGTCGGGATCAGTGGGGGTGGAAAGACGACGACGAGCAGGATCCTGGCGGGAATAACGGAGCCTACGGATGGAGAGGTGGAGGCAAGAGTAGGTGATGAATGGGTGGATATGACTATTCCGGGGGTATATGGCCGAGGAAGAGCCAAGCAGTACATAGGGCTTCTCCATCAGGAGTACGATCTATACTCTCATAGGACAGTTTTGGATAATTTAACCGATAGTATAGGCATGAATCTGCCAAAAGAGCTGGCAGAGATTAAAGCTAACTACAGTTTAAAAGGGGCCGGCTTCTCGGAGAAGAAAGGGAAGGAGATTATGGAGAAATATCCAGACGAGCTTAGCGTGGGAGAGCGGCATCGTGTAGCATTGGCCCAGGTTTTAATCAGGGAACCGAAGCTGATAATTCTCGATGAGCCGACCGGGACGATGGATCCTGTAACGAGAAGGGATGTTGCAAATAGTATATTGAGTGCAAGGAGCGAGATGGGAACAACTTTTCTAATCGTCAGCCACGACATGGATTTTGTAAAGGATGTCTGTGATAGATCTGCCCTGATGAGATCTGGAAAGATCGTCTTGGTGGATGAACCCGCAGCCATAATGAACGAGCTCACGGAGACGGAGAGAGAAGAGGTTGAGGGTTAAGATAGATGGGAGAGAGATCGAATTAAAAGACGGCTCTGCCGTAAACGACCTCTTCCATACAGCCGCATATAAATATAACGGTGATCACGTATTTGCCGTGATAAAGGGCGTAAAGAGAGAGGAGATAGAGACGCGTGAATACGCCATAAAAACCTCACGGGGCGAGATAAGAATAGAATTAATCCCAGATGCGGGAGCGGTTTGGAGTGACTATTATAGCTCTTTTGGGGGATCAAAGGTACATTGGAGTGATAAAGATGTGGTGGCTTTCGGCCCTGTCCCACTCAAAATTCTTCCAGAGCGGAAGGAAACTGAATTTGACCGTTATGATGTCCTCTTTGGATCTGCCGGATATTCCGCCAAGAACTCATATCTGATATTCTCAAAGGAGCGGCATAGGGCATCTCACGGCTCTCCCAAAGAACCTGTATTTGCGAAGGTCATCGCTGGGAAAGGAATTTTAAACGCCCTTGGCGTTGGGGATCGTATCGATGAGATAAAACCTTCTCTCGAGGTGGAAGAGTTATCAAACTCTCTCGTCTCGGAGGATATCTATTTGAAATTGGATGATGGAGATGAAGTTTTAACGCATCTTAATATCAGATTACGCGAAGACTCGCCAAAAGGTTCTGAGCACTTCTTTCTTGCAACAGAGGATGATCGTATAGAGATAAAAGATGCGGGAGATACGTACGTTGCAAACGACGATTTTGCCGGAGAAGAAACGCCGTTCGAGGTCTTTGGTCCGAGAAAAAGGGGCACAATAACGGTTAGAACAACCGGAAAAGGCGAAGGGAAGATATTTATCTATAAGAGAGATAGAGGCTCGAGCAAGATGCACTCTTTGGTCGGCAATGTGAAAGAAGGCATGAAATTACTGGAGGCGGTGAGAAAGGGAGATGTCGTAAGGATCGATACAGGTGTCAAACGCCTCTCTATGATTGGTAAAAGCGTCGAAGATGCAAGAGGATTTTGTGCCGACAAAAACATAAAATTGGTTCCTATATCTGGACAAGATGAAGATATCATCGTTGAACAGAACCCAGAAGAGACCTTTGAGATATTGAAGAGGGGAAGCGTAGATGTAAAGACGATCCCAAAAGATAGATTGGCTAAGGTTCTTCTATATGATGCTAAAGCCCCAAAGACCTTAAATCTATTTAGAAAAGAGATCGGTATGAGATACCGTCCCATAGGGAAGCTTGAGGTCTATTTTCAGTACAAGAATATGTGGCTCTTCAAACCATATTTAGAAGGATCAATATTACCAGAAAATAAACCGTCGAAGGTGGTGAGAGGCGGCGAGATAGGCATCACCAATCAGGCAGCTAAGAGCACAGGTTTGATCGGTATAAAGCTCGAAGAAGATGAGAGATATGGACCATCAGGAGAGAGCTTCAAGGCCACCAATATAATCGGAAGACTGATCGATCTCGAAAAACTCGGTGCGTTAAAAGAGGGGGATTATCTTTACATACGTGAGGTGAGATCTGATGAGTAAAGTGACGAAGATGGTAGTTGTGAGCAGCTACGCACCGATCTTATCCAAGATATACGAATCACAATTCGATCTGACCGTCAAAGAAACTTGTTTTGGGGTGCTTATGAGTGGGGAGGAAGAAGAGATGAAGCGTGCCACAGATTACATAAGGGAAGAATTTGGAAAAGGGGTATTTATTAAAGATAGAGGTTTTCCCATGGGTGATGTGAGGAGATGCCGTGCGGATAGAGGAGGAGGAGCACGCCCGGGTTTTCATCAGTTAGAGAGAGAAATTAAAAT
>JGI24025J20009_10001114_pt1 | contig 20569 bp, 15 predicted proteins | sample Cruoilmetagenom3_FD_20009 | JGI IMG/M metagenome (IMG submission 20009) | reverse complement strand
AATTTAGCTGATACTTTTAAAACAATAGTAGGATTGTCTGACCATACTTTAGGCATATCTGTTCCTATTGCCTCTGTTGCCTTAGGGGCTTGCATAATAGAGAAACACTTAACCTTAGATAGAAAATTAGGCGGGCCAGATGCTGCCTTTTCCTTAGAACCTGCTGAATTCAAAACAATGGTAAAATCAGTGAGAGAAGTAGAAAAAGCTCTGGGGGAAGTTTCTTATGATTTAACTGAAAAAATGAAAAAAAGCCGTGAGTTTTCCCGCTCTTTGTTTGTAGTAAAAGACATGAAGGCCGGAGAAGTTTTCACCGAAGAAAATATCCGTTCCATAAGACCCGGTTATGGGTTACCTCCGAAATATTTAAAGGATGTGTTAGGCAAGCAAGCCACCCAAGATATCAAAAAAGGTATAGCGTTAAGCTGGGAATTAGTAGAATAAAGAATTATTGATTTATTAAGATTGAAATTTAAAATAGAGAATAACATTTTTTAATAATAATGAAAATTGTATAATTTTAGGTAATTTTAATTAAACTGTAAAATTGGCATTTTTAAAATACGATATTGAATATAAAAAGATACAAGATATTCGACAAAGATAAAGAAATAAAAGATGTAGTTTTTTGGAAAGTAAGAGATTATATGCGGTAATTATGAACATAGTAAAAGAGAATAAAATTGATATAATAGAGGGAATTGATGGTGATTTATCACAGAAGGTTACTAAAGGGACTCTCTGGGTAACAGTATCTGCAATATGCAGCAGAGGTTTAGGGTTGATAAGCTCAATTATATTAGCAAGATTGTTATTACCTTCAGATTTTGGGCTGCTGGCTATTGCTACAGCAATAGTGTCTATGATGCAGGGTTTAACTACGACTGGTTTTGGTTCAGCATTAATTCAAAAGCAAGAAAAATCAGAAGATTTTTTAAATACTGCCTGGACCTTTGAATTAGCAAAATATTTTATATTGTTTTTAATATTATTTTTTTTAGCGCCTTTATTTGCTCTTTTTTTTAAAGAACCAGCTGCTATTGCAGTTTTGAGGGTAATTTCTTTTAGTCTAATTTTTCAGGGCTTAAGAAATATCGGAATTATTTATTTTAGAAAAAAACTTGATTTTAAAAAACAGTTTATCTTTAGTATTGTACCTCAAATAATATATATAATAGTGGTTATTCCATTAGCTTTTATTTTAAGAAATGTTTGGGCTTTGGTATGGGCAAATGTAGTTAGAGGTTTGGTGGTTTGTGTAATTTCATATATTATGCATCCTTATCGACCTCATTTAGATTTTAATATTAATAAAGCGAAAGAATTATTTAATTTTGGAAAATGGATTCTCGGAAGCTCAATAATTCTTATAATAAGAACACAAGGAATTACTATGTTTGTGGGGAAATTCTTAGGAATACCTATACTTGGATTTTATAATCGAGCAGGGGCATTTTCAACAACGTTATTTCAACAGTTAACACAAATAATTTGGCAAGTAGGATACCCAGCATATTCTCAATTGCAAAAGGTTACAGTGCGACTTAAAAGAGCGTATTTATTAACTTTGAAACTTTTAACTTTTTCCGGTTTGCCAATGGCTGGTGGATTATTGATATTAAGTTGGGATTTTACCCATCTATTTTTAACTGATAAATGGATTGCTATCGTGCCCATAATTCAAGTATTATGTCTTAGTGCGATGATTGGGTTTATAACTACTCCAGCAGGAATTATGTTTCAAGCAGTAGGAAAACCATCAATTGGAACAAAAATAGAGGCTGCGGGAGTTATGATTTTAGCAATTACTATTTATCCTTTATCATTGAAATGGGGGATAACTGGTACAGCGTTGTCATTTCTTTTAAGTACCTTGATTATCCTGCCAGTTCATTGTTATATGGCTATAAAGATATTAAAATGTACGGTGGCAGAATTTATTAGGCCAATTTTATTGGCAATGATAAATACAGGAATAATGATGATTGTGGTCTTTATAGTAAAGGATTATATTTTTGTGCGGGTTGGTTTTGGACGGTTCTTTTCCTTGGTATTTATCGGAGCAACAATCTATTTTGTGGTAGCTTATTTCTTTGATAGATATTTTGATTATGGGATATATAAATTGATTAAAGATAGAATAATAGCATTGAAGTAAAAATTTTTATTAAACCCGAAAGGCAGAATATCAGGGTTTTGCCCATGGAATTTCCAATAATTATTTATTTTAACCCGACACAGATCCATTTTTATATGAGAAACTTAAAAAATAAGTATTCAACAAAAGTAAAGATTGTTAAATTTACATATTTATATGATGTCGGAATAATTTTTTTAGTATTAGTTTTATTTTTTGTAGCTCCCTATTTTTTAAAATTTTTGGTTAGTAAAAATTTCTATTTTGCTTATAAATATGTATTATGAACAGCTTTGGGATATGCTTTTCAAGGAATGTATTTCATGGTAGTAAATTATATTTTTTATGTTAAAAAAACTTACATTTTAGCTTGGGTTACATTTTTTTCTGCAGGTATTAATATAATTTTGAATTATTTTTTTATAAAAGCAAATGGTGCAATTGGTGCAGCTCAGGCAACAACAATTACTTTTTTTGTACAATTTATCATAGTTTGGATTTTAAGTGCAAAAGTCTACAAAATGCCATGGAATCTTTTTAAATACAAAGTTGATGATTTATAAGACAACCTAAGAATCCTTATAATTAAGGTGGTATATGAAAATATGTTTGAGGAGATTAAAAAATTTGAAGATGATCTTGAATTATTAAATTTTATGTTTAAATATAAAGACATATTAATTTGTCCTTATTAAGATATACTATTAATTTTTATGGGTATTTACATATAACAAATAATTATCCTACTAGTAAAAATGACAATACGAGAAAAACACTTACTTGAAAATATTAAAATCAAGATGGGCTTGGATTATTAAAAACCCGCATGTAACTGAACAATATCCAGTTTTGATTTTTAGTTCGGATGTTTATAATGTAGTTAAAAGGGAAGGAAAATTTTTCAATAGACTTCGTGATTATTATGCTTTATTAAGACCAGAAGATAAACTTTTAATCGAAAATTCTAAAGATTATAACCATACCCAAACCCAGATATTATAATAAATTAAAATATAGAGATATTATTGACTCCAATTTAAAGGGAAGCTATATGATGAAGGATTTAATAAAGAATTTATTCAAAAAAGCAGCTAAAAGACTTATATATGTGTACTCTATTATTTTTTACCGAAGAAATATTTCAACAGAAAAATGTGATATACTTATGTTGCATCCATGGTCTGGTAGAATAAAAAGGGCAAAGCCACTAGGTGCGGCATTAAAAAAAGAAGGATTAATCGTTAGATACGATATTAATTATTCAATAGGAGAAATATTATTACATCGCTTATTGTATAAGCCTAAAAAGCTTATAAGTATAGATTATAGTTATTTTGAGTATTATTCGGCATATTTAATAAAAAAATATAATCCTAAAATAGTAATAACATTTACCGAAAGCTCTAGATTATTATATTTCTTAAAACGACAACTAGAAGCAATAAATGGTAAATTAATAAATATGGCACATGCTGTAACGCCCGCTTATCCAGAATCAAACATTTACGAGTCACATTATTTTTTTGTTTTTGGGCAAAGTTCGGTTGAACAGGCACTAAAGAAAAAAAGCATTGGAAATACAAAGGTGGTAAAGGTCGGTTCTTTTTTTATGAATTTTGATGAAGATATTAAAATAAACAGATATAGCAAAAAAATCTTATTTATTTCTCAGGGGCTCAAAACAAATATGGATGAGGCAAATACTCATAACGTGCGAAATCTAAAAATTCTATCTCAATGGGCAGAAAAAAATACTGATTATGAAGTTTTGATCAAACATCATCCACTTGAAGATGCAGGCTTTACACGGTCTCTGTTTAAAGATTCAAAGTTTACTTTTCTGCCTAAAAATATTACTATAGTAGATGCACTTAAAGATGTTGCACTTGTAATACTAAGAAATTCAAATTCTTCTTTAGAAGCTAGTTTACTAAAGAGACCTGTAGTTCTTCTTAGTGATGATGATAAATCTTCTTCCTACTTAGAATTGGAACAATATCTTTTACCGCATGCAAGAAACTGTGAAGAATTAAATTATAATATTCGCGAAACTTTTCGAAGGTATGATGAATTTATTGAAAAAGGGACATATTTTTTGAATAGACATTTAGAAAAAACAACAGATAGTATATCTTATATTGTACATTGTATTAAGTCGATTATTAACGGAGAAGAAGACTTTGATTATATTGAAATATCACAGTCTTCTAATTCATCTATTTTATAGTTGATTTAAACTAGGATTACTACCCAAAAAGTACCCATACTTTAAAAATAATATCAGATAATACTAATCAACATATCTAATTATTTACTCTATACACCTTGAAAACTTAATCAGCAAAAAAGGCTAAAACCGAAAGAGAAAGAAAATATCTAAAAGATTCCTGGGTCGAAACCTTAAAGCAAAAAGATATTCCCTTTCATAAAGGAAGACAGGTTTAGCGTATTATATAGTGATAATCCTGCATCCAGGCCTAACAATCCGGTTAATGTCTATTTCGGACTTCTTATCTTAAGGGAGATATTTAACCAATCAGATGAAGAAGCCCTTAATTCCTTGTTGTTTGATCTCCGGTATCAAGATGCTCTACATATTACCAGCTTTAAAGAACAGCCAATATCTAAAAATAGCCTTATCAATTTCCGGGTAGAAAGACATAAAGACGGTCCCTACCAACCTGGTAGAAGGAGGTAAAAATAGTAATTGTGATAAATTTGAGATAGATGAGAACATCTAGTAAAGAAATGTCCTTCTGGTTATAAGCCGATAACTAGTAAGTTTAAAGAAGGATCCTATAGAGCCCACTTTAATAAGAAACACTGTAATGGTTGTCCCTTACGGAAAGATTGTCCGGTAGTAAAACAGAAGAAGAGTTATCTCTTTAGAGTATCAGAGAAAACCTTATACCGCTCTCGACTTATCACTAAGATGGGAACTCTCGAGTATCAAGAACTGGCCAGAAAGAGAGTCGGGATAGAGGGTATCTCCTCGGTTCTTCGTAGGAGCCACAATATAGATCATCTGCCGGTAAGGGGATTAGTACGGGTAAAGGCCTACTTATGGTTTAAAATATCGGCAATAAACTGTAAAAGATTGATAAAAGAGTTGATGAATAGGCCTATACGTGATTTTTTTATCTTTTTATTTAACCATTTATTTTCGCTATTTAGTTTTCAAAGAACATATAGAGTTAAATTTGCTGCTTAGGTTAAATATGTTGTATTAAATAATTAGTTTTTGGGAGATAATCATAAAATATTATTTAAAAAATAAATTTTTAATTTTAAAAAATGGTTTTTTAAAAGGTAATAATATCATGCACCTGGTATGAGTGATAGCTTGGCAATAGCAAACGTTTACTAAACAGCAAGAGTGGTCCATTGTGAAATAGAATTTGAGAGGTAGCTTGAGACAAAACCTCAGGCTTTAAGGAATACGAAAAAATTTAATTCTTCTAGAAATTTATTGTTTGAAGAATATAAAAATGTTAGTTTATTTGTTTTTGTAATATCACAATTTGCTATGAATATGGCAAGTCTTAGAGTTGTTGATGCTCGTTACGCATAGATGTTTTGGTTTTTTATTGTATTTCTAATAAAAGAATGGAATAGAATTAGCAGCAATTGTTAAAATAATAAAAATATATTTGTTTTTAAAAAATAATTAAGAAGGTATCTTATATGAGTAATCAAGTTAGGAAGATTTTATATATTTCTCCATATTTTCCTCCATTAAATAGTTCTCGAAGTATATCAAATGCTTATTATTGTATGGAATTAGAAAAATTAGGATATAAAATTATAATTTTAACTGCTGAAATACCAAAAGATCATATTCGATACTATAATGATGATAATCAATGGTTTAAAGGGGAATTTAAAATAAAAAAGGTTGGATTAGGATTATATGGGAAATTTTATACTAAAAAGCTGATTGTAATTAAAAGAAAGAAAAAAAATAGTATAGACAATTTGAAAAGCTATATAAAAAGAATTAAAGTATTTAAAATGTTCAAAGGCATAGTTAAAGATATTTTGTTTTTTCCTGATAGTTTTATATATTGGAGTAAGAAATCTTATTTTATCGCAAATCAACTTATAAATAAATACAATCCTTCGGTAATTATAACTGCTAGTGAGCCAAATAGTGTCCATATCTTAGGATTTAGATTAAAACAAAATTTTCCAAATATTAAATGGGTTGGATACTTTGGTGATCCTTGGTCATTAGAACCTAAATTAAATACAATTCAAAAAATAAGGCATAGAAGATTAGAAAAAAAAGTAATTTGTTTAATGGATAAATATGTTTTTACAACTAAAAAAACACGTGATCTATATTGTAAGGAATTCGAGATTGATATAAAGAAAACTTCAGTTTTTTCCAGGGGATATGATCCGAAAGTTTATAATATATATAGCTCAATAAGTTTAGATAAGAATAAATTAAATTTTGTATATGCTGGTTTAATAGGTGAAAATAGAAATATTTTACCTTTTCTTAAGGCAGTAAAAAATTTAAAAAGTTTTTTAAGTTCCAAAGTTAATTTTTATTTTATAGGTGATATTTCTTCTAAATTGAAAATAAAATTCGAAGAGTTTAAATTCATAAAATTATCTGGAATAGTTTCCTTTAGGGAATCGATTATATATATGAAAGAAGCAGATTTCTTAATTTTATTTGACAATAATGAAAGCTTGCAATTACCTGCAAAAGTTTTTGAGTATCTTGGTACTACTAATCCGATAATTACTGTAACAATGAACTTTACTTCTCCGTTATGTGAGCTAATGAGAGAAGCCGATAGAGGGCCTATTATCTATAATAGAAAAAATGACATTGAAGAGATTTTAAAGAAAATAATTAATCTCTATAATGATATACAAATACCAGGTAAATGGCGATCCCTTAACGATAAATATGAAATAGGTAATGTAGTTTTGAATTTTGCGAAAGAAAATTTAAATTTTAATAAAAATTAAATTACGAGCTTATACGAGGTTAATTCTTTGTTTAAAAAAAAATATTCAGTTATTTTGTTATCAATTATTGGGATTATTGTCATAAATATATTTTTTATATCATTAATAAAAACAGAACAGTTATTATCTGTTTTAGTTATTTTTATGTTATTTGCAATAATTGGATTATTAATAAATACTAAATTAGGCTTAAATGAAAGTAAATTATTTATTATAGTATACTATCTTAATGTTTTTGCGGTTATAGCCCTTTATATTATATATATGAATCGTTATGGACAGCCATATTATATTGGAGGTTCTGATGATTTAGGGTATGAAATGGGAGCGCAAAAAATAGTTCAATCTTTAGGTATTTTTGATTACTTTTCGATTAGGGGGAATATATTACCAAATTGGCATAATTCTGTTGGTTATGTGTATTTGATTAGTTTATTTTATAGAGTAGCCCAGCCATTAGGAGGATTTCATACTTTCATTCCAAGAATTTTTAATTCATTTATACTTGCCCTACTATCTATACTTGTATACCATTTTGCAATATATAAACTTAAATTAAATTTAAGCATTTCATTTGGTGTCGCTTTAATAGTTGGTTTAGCTCCAATTATGATGTATAATAGTGCTCATACATTTAGAGATATAATTGTAGCATTTCTAATGTTTTTATGTATTTATATCTGGAATGATTATGATAAATATGTATTCAATAAACAAATAATTATATTGGTTATTACTTTATTAATTATTTTTATATTATGGGAAACTCGGTCTTTGACTGCAATTTTAACTGTATTACTAATTTGCTTTTCTTATCTAGATCAAAAAAGAAAAATGATAAAAACTTTTAAATCAAAACAAAACATCTTTTTTTTATTTTTTATTTTATTTGGAATATCAGTGTTCTTTTATTGTTATAGCCAGGGCTATATAGGTTGGTTAAGCAATAGATTAATAACGTATTATGTAAGTTATAATAAATATGTTATTAGTAAATCTGAGGGTTTTGCAAAATTCGGCTTTGATGCAATATTCCCATTAAATTATTTGTTTAGATTTATTTATTTAAGTATTTATCCTATACCAATTTTAAGTAGTGAGATAGAAAGATTATGGTTGAGTACCGGTACTATAATTCAAATATTTTTCTTGCCTTATGTAATAATAGGATTGCGGAGACTTATAAAGAAGAAGTTGGCTTTAAATATAGCATTTGGATTTTTAGTGATTTTTATTAGTGTTAGTATTTTTAGTTTTACTTTTCGTCATATATCTATGTTTTATCCCTTTGGGGTATTAGTTGCTGGTTATGGATATAATTATTTTCAAAGTGTTAACAGGAAATATATTTGGTTGGGTATGTACTCTCTATTTTTATCAGGGGTTATTATATATATTTTAGCTAAATATTTTTTGTAAAGAGTATGTGAGGATAGATATAAAAAATTAAAATACATTTTTATTTGTACTAATTTCGAGTAGTGTTTAAATTTAGCGAAGATGAAGTTGTATTAAATTTTATTTCGTTAGTTACTGATCAATATATTTAACTTGTAATAATTATTGAATTACAGTTAGAAAGGATTTTGTTTGTGAATAAAGATTTAATTTTTTTGTTACCTAGTCCACCCGATCCAAGAATAATGAAAAGAGTTTCTACTTTTATTAAAAACAATTATAATCTTGGACTAATATATTGGAATAGATTTGACTGGAATTATGGTATTGATGATATTAGAATAGACAATGTAAGTTATGGTCGACCATTTCAAAATAATTCTTTTTTAATTAGATTATTTAAATATATTCCATATTTTTATTTTTGTTTAAAAAATATTAGAAAATATAATCCAAAATTAATATATGCAGCAAATATTGATATGTTAAATATAGCTGTGGTCTATAAAATATTGTTCAATAAGGATATAAAAATTATTTATGAAGTTGCAGATTTAGGAAAAAGAATGATAAGTTATTATTCAGTATTTTTGAAAAATTTGGAAAAATGTTTATTGAATTGGGTAGATTTATTAATTTTAACTAGTTCTGGATTTTGGGATATATATTTTAATAAAATTTTCACAAAAGAAAAATTATTGATTATTGAAAATTGTCCTTCTAAGGATATTTTTAAAGAGTTCGAGAGAAAGCAAAAGAATGATGATTTTGTAATAGGGTTAATTGGCTTTGTACGTTTTGCGGAACAAATATTTTTTTTAATGGATACTACTAAAAATATGAAAAATGTCAAGATTTTTATTGCTGGTGGCGGGCCTGATTTGGATGTAGTAAAACAAAAAGCAAAAATATATTCTAATGTTGAGGTTTTTGGAAAATATGCTTATGAAGATATAGCAAGTTTATATTCAAAAATTGATTGTATATATTCAGTTTTTGATAAAAATTGGAAAGGAGGTAAATTTGCCCTTACAAATCGTTTGTATGATGCAATTTTGTGCGATTTACCTATAATAGTGGCAAAAGATTCATTATTATCATATTACGTGAATAAATATAAAATAGGTTTTGCAGTTAATTCCAATTCACGAGAAGAACTGATAAAAGCTATTAATTTACTAAAGAAAGATTCTAAATATATAGATATTATAAAGAAAAATTGCGATGTAATTAAAGAAAATTTTATATGGGAAAATATGGAAACCAAATTATATAAAGGAATAAATAAATTAATAGAAATACGGAATGAAAAAAGAAAATTAAAATGATAAACTTATCATAGTTGTAAAAAAATATTTTTGCATCTCTAATAAATTTAATAAATAGAGATAAATAAGTAATAGTAATATAGGATAAGATATAAAAAAATTAAATTTTATAAGGATCAAACAATAGAGGTAATCAATAAAGAAATGAATGAAGATATATACATAGCTTTTGTAGGCGATTTTGCATTTCCATTTAATACTTCCGCTTTGTCTAAAATTGATTTAATTAAAGAGATTATTGGTGTGAATATAGTTGTTGCAAATCTAGAATCATCAATATGTACCCAGGATAAATATCGCAAACTTATCAATATTTATTCTACTTCTTTATTAAAACAATTTATGATAACGCAGGGAATAAAGATTGTTTCACTTGCTAATAACCATGTAATGGATTATGGTAGAAAAGGATTGCAGCAATTGATAGATTTATTATCTAAAAGTAAAGTTAATCATTGCGGTGCTGGAATGAATTTATCTGAAGCTACAAAACCAGTGGAAATCCGAATAAAAAATAGTGAATGGGCATTTATTTCTTATGCATGGCCTCTAATAGAATCAATTTCAGCTAGGAATAATAAGGCAGGAGTTGCCCCATTAGAAAAGAACCTTATAATACAAAATATTCAAAAATTAAAAGGAAGAAAAGATGAGATTTGTGTAATTTGTCATTGGGGATACGAATATGAAAAATACCCCTTACCCGCTCATAGAAGACTTGCACATATGCTTATCGATACCGGAGCAACACTTATAATAGGACATCATCCGCATAGAATACAAGGGATAGAGTATTACAAAGGAAAAATGATAGCTTATAGTCTTGGCAATTTTTTTTTACCTTTAGAAAGTTATTTAAACATAAGAACTAATTCTCATAAAAGGAAACATAAAGGATTGGTAATTAAATATAACGTTAACTCTCCAGAACAATCAGTATACTTTACGGTAGAGTATAATTCAATTACCCATACTTTAAAGATAAAAAATGCGACAGATTGCTTCTTATCAGAGTTAGCAGAATTATCTCAACCATTAAAATTTAATGATAAGAAATATGTTAATTTTTTTATAAAAAATAGAGTTAGACATAAGCTTCTTCCAGTGTTTACTGGAGGAAGGTTTGATATCTTACGATTAGTATGGTTGAAAGTTAGGGGCCAAGGTATTCAAATTGTAGTAAGGCTTATAAATGTATTCAATCATAAACTTAAGAAGAAAGGGTGTAGCAATGATTGAAGATTATTTATATAAATTTAAAAATATGTATCGGGTTAGTCCTTCCTGGTTTAAAAACTCTGTTGGCCAGGCATATTCTAGATTACCCATGATTATCCGATATGGAAATATTTATAAAGAATATAAAGAATTTTTGGAAAAGTCACAAAGATGGAGTTATAAACAATTAAAAGAATGGCAATTATATCAGTTAAATAAATTATTAAAACATGTGTATAAAAATGTACCTTATTATAGAAATGTTTTTAATGAACGAGGATTAAAACCTGATGATATCCAAGATCCTAGTGATTTAAAAAAACTACCATATCTAACCCGTGATTTAGTTAGAGAAAATTCTGAAGACTTAATTGCAAAAAATATTCCGCATTCTAAAGGACTTTATTTTACAACAGGTGGATCAACAGGTACTCCACTCGGTTTTTATTGGGAAAAAGGAAGAACACGTTCCTTAGAACGGGCTTTTATGTGGAGGCAATGGTCATGGGTAGGTTATAAACCAGAAAGACGAGACAGGACGGTAGTGCTGCGAGGGTTATTAACTAATAATCTTTTAGGAGATTATGATCCAATAGATAATTCATTAATATTATCTTCATATAATCTGAAAGAAAACAATCTCCAAAAATATATTCTAAGAATCAGAGAATTTAAACCCATAAGTGTACAGGCTTACCCCTCAGTAATTACTATTTTAGCAAATTACATATTGCAAAATAAAATATCTCCCATTAATTCTCTTAAAGTTATTCTATGTGGATCGGAGAATCTTTTTCCTCAGCAAAGAAAGATAATAGAAAAGGCATTCCAATGTCGTGTATTCAGTTGGTATGGACAGGGTGAATCAGTTTGTCTTGCTGGTAATTGTGAGGAGGGAAGTAATAATTACCATATATTTTCTGAATATGGGATTACTGAGATCATTAATGATAAAGATAATATCATTCCAGAGGGTCAGGAAGGAACTGGAGAAATTGTTGCTACAGGTTTTAATAATTATTTTATGCCGTTTATACGATATAAGACTGGTGATATCGGGGTGAGGACCAAAGAAAAATGTAATTGTGGAAGAAATTATCCATTATTAAGTAGAATTGAAGGTCGTGAACAAGAATATATTTTAACGAAGGATGATAAAATAGTTTCCTTGACAGGATTAATATTTGGTCTACATTTTTCAGCTTTTGAAAAAATAAAACAGATGCAATTAATTCAAGAAGAAAAAGGATTAATTATTATTAATGTTGTGAAATATAATAATTATTCATCGAGAGATGAAGAAGAAATAAGGACTAAAATGAATAAAGCTGTATGTGGTACATTAGATATTAAATTTAAATATGTAGACGAAATTGAGCGAACAGTAAGAGGGAAACATAAATTTTTAATTCAGAAATTGCCAATTAAATTTGGGCTGAATATTATGCACTAATAATTTAAGAATAATTTTTTAGATTAAGATAGAATGGGTCTATTAGAATTTTTGAAGGGTTTTTTTAATTTTTGATTAATATTAATTTAAGGTGAAATATAAAATGAAACAAATTTTACAAAATCTAAAAACTGGAAAAACTGAGCTTATGGAAATTCCATGTCCTATTGTAAAACCCGGGTATTTACTTATTAAGACAACTTTTAGTGTTATATCTGCCGGTACAGAACGGATGTTAGTTGAATTTGGCAAAGCAAACTATTTATCTAAGGCAAAACAACAGCCGGATAAAGTCAAACAGGTATTGAATAAGGTAAAGACAGATGGGATATTATCTACTTTAAGTTCTGTGCAGGCAAAACTAGACCAGCCATTACCTTTAGGTTATAGTAATGCTGGCATTGTTATAGAAATAGGAAAAGGTGTAGATAATTTTAGTATTGGGGATAGGGTAATATCCAATGGACCACATTCTGAAGTAGTATGTGTGCCTAAAAATTTATGTGCTAAGATTTCAGAAGGAGTAAGTAATGAAGAAGCTGCTTTTACTGTTTTTGCTTCTATTGCCCTTCAAGGCGTTAGACTTGCTCAGCCGACATTAGGTGAAAATTTTGTAGTAACTGGTTTGGGTCTTATTGGACAGCTAGTGGTGCAAATATTAATTGCTCAAGGTTGTCAGGTTTTGGCTATTGATTTTGATAGAAATAGATTAGAGTTAGCTCGAAGATTTGGTGCAGAGACGGTTGATTTGTCAAAAGGAGAGGATCCAATTTCTAAAGGATTGACATTTTCAAAAGGGCAAGAAGTAGATGGAGTAATAATTGCTGCTTCTACAAAAAGTAGTAAGCCGGTTCATCAGGCAGCACAGATGTGCCGTAAGCGGGGTCGAATTGTTTTAGTAGGAGTAACCGGGTTAGAGCTTTCGCGGGCAGATTTTTATGAAAAAGAAATAACCTTTCAGGTATCATGCTCTTATGGTCCGGGTCGTTATGATACAGAGTATGAGATTAAAGGGCAGGATTATCCTTTTGGTTTAGTAAGATGGACAGAACAGCGTAATTTTGATGCTATATTAAAAATGATGCAAGACAAAAGGCTGAATATTTTACCATTAATTTCTCATCGCTTTCCTTTTGAGAAGGCTGAAGAAGCGTATAAATTAATATCGAGCAAGGAATTTTCTTTGGGAATTGTGCTTCAATATCCATTAAAGAAGGAGAAAGAATCAAAAGATTTATTTAGTAGAAATATAATTCTCGTTCAAGGTAAAAATGCGGAGAAAAAGCCGAGTGAACCGGTAATTGGAATGATTGGGGCAGGAAATTTTACTAATCAGGTATTATTGCCAGCATTAAAGAAAACGAATGTAAGATTAAAAAGTATTGCTTCCAGTGGTGGAGTAAGCGGGACACATTTAGGGAAAAAACATGGTTTTGAACAGAGTATTACTGATGTAGATATGATATTTAAAGACCCAGAGATAAATGTAGTGTTCATAACTACCCGCCATAATAGTCATGCTCAATTTGTTTGTCGAGCATTAGAAGCTGGTAAAAATGTATTTGTGGAAAAGCCTTTGGCTATTACTTTAGGAGGATTAGAAAAGGTAATAGAAATTTATAATAATTTAAGAAAACAGAGTAGACCAACTTTAATGGTGGGTTTTAATCGTCGTTTTGCTCCTCATATAGTAAAAATGAAAAGTTTATTAGATACTGTAAAGGAACCAAAGTCTTTTATCATAACAGTTAATGCTGGAGGAATTCCTGCAGACCATTGGACTCAAGATCCTAAGGTAGGAGGGGGAAGGATAATCGGAGAAGGTTGCCATTTTATTGATTTGATGCGGTTTTTAGTTGGGCATCCAATTACTGGGGTGAAATCTACCGTAATAGGGAATTACTCTAAGGTTGAACCGAGGAGTGATAAAATAACTTTTACTATGACCTTTGCTGATGGTTCTTTTGGGACAGTGCATTATTTAGCTAATGGACATAAATCTTTTCCTAAAGAACGAGTGGAGGTTTTTTGTGCGGGGAAGATATTAGCTTTGGATAATTTTCGGGTGCTTAGGGGATATGGTTGGCCAGGTTTTAAGACAATGAGACTTTTACGACAGGATAAAGGGCATATTGCTGAAGTCCAGAAATTTATAGAAGCCATTAGAGAAGGAAAAGAATCACCAATTTCAGTTGAGGAATTATTTGAAGTAACTCAAGTGAGTTTTAAGATAGAAAAAGATAAGGATTAAAAGAGGCAAACATTATCCTGACTAAGAATGAAGGGCAAAATATGCCATTTTTTTTAAAAAAATTAAATAGTTTTTCTAATTTATTAAGAGAAATTAATAGTCTGGGTTTTAAAGGTGCATTATTTAGAATTAATTATGAATTACTTAATAGAAGTGGTTTTAGGAAAATTGTTCAACCAATAAAAAAATGCATTCATCTATCTAAAGATTATTATCTCGGAAAACAATTAATAAGTCTGGGATGGTTTAAGAAAAATAGAAAAAGATTTTTTATAAAGGGCAATAGTAAATTATCATCAGGATTTAAAAACATTAATAATAGTGACCTGGATTCGATAATTAAAGAATCACAGCTTGCGGCTGATGGTCGAATAAAATGTTTTTCTCGTTGGTATGGAGATTATGGGAACCCAATTGATTGGCATTTAAATCCGAAAAGAAATATTTCTTGGCCTAAAGATGTACATTGGTCTCGGATTTTGCAGCTTGAACCTAAATATGGAGATTGTAAGCTTACCTGGGAAGTTAATCGATTTCCGCATATTTATAATTGGATTCGTGTTTATATGATAACTAAAGATTCAAGGTGGGTGCGGGAATTTGTTAAGCAAATAGAAAGTTGGGAAGAAAATAATCCTTATCGTGCAGGAGTAAATTGGAACAGTGGGCAGGAATTAGCAATCAGAGCACTTACCTGGATTTTGGCTTTGTATGTATTTATAGATGATTCGAGTTTTCAGGAAGAAGATTTTCAGCGTTTAATACGCTTATTATATTTACATGCAGAACATATATATACTAATATCAATTTTGCCAGAATATCTGTACATAATAACCATTTAATCGGAGAGGCTTTAGCACTTTATACAATTGGTGCTTATTTTCCCTGGATGAAAGGGGTAAGTAGATGGAAGAAAAAAGGGCGTGAATTATTAGAAAATGATTGTTTAAAACAATTTTATGAGGATGGTGGATACTGCCAGTGTTCTCATAATTATCATCGGCTAGCCTTACATTATTATCTTTGGGCGTGTCGAATAGGAGAGTGCCTGGGAGAGCCTTTTCCTAAAAAAATATATGATATCTTAGAAAAATCAGGAGAATATTTAGCTTCATTTGTAAATAAAAAAGATGGGAGATTGCCTAATTGGGGAGCTAATGATGGATCTTTGTTCTGTCCATGGACTTCTTGTGATTATAGTGATTTTAGGCCGATTTTAAATTCGCTTCGGTATTTAACCAAGAAGAGGAGGGCTTTTCCTAATGGTCCCTGGGATGAAGAACTTTTATGGTTATGGGGACCAGACGCATTAAAGGCACCGGTCGAAAAATATAAAAGTAAAAAGTTTAATATTTTCCCCATAAGTGGTATACATTGTGTTAGACAAGGAGAGAGTGATTTTACAACTTTTCGTTGTGGTTCTATGAGGGATAGATTTGGGCAGGCTGATCAGCTGCATATAGATATTTGGTGGAAGGGATATAATGTAGCTCAGGATGGAGGTTCTTATTTCTATAATGATGAAATGCAATATCATCGATATTTTGTAGGGACTCGTTCTCATAATACAATTAATATAGATAATTTAGATCAGATGATTTTACTGAGGCGTTTTAAATGGATAGAGCGTGTTAAGGCAAAATTGATTTATACCGAAGAAGATGAAAATAATGTAGATGGTATTGTGGGTGAGCAGTATGGTTATTGTCGTTTACCCGGTAAATTAACTTACCGTAGAGGATTATGGTCATTAAGTAACGGTATTTATATAATAGTAGATAAAATAATCCAAAAGCAGAATATTCCACATAAAATTGTATTGCAATGGCTTTTAGGTTCCTGGGAAATAAATTTAAAGGTTAAAAATAATTGGCAAGAGATTGTTCAAAATATTCCTTGCGGTAAATACAATTTATATTTAAATATTTTTAATGAGCAAATGGATATTGTTAAAGATAAAGATTTAAGTGTAGTTAAAGGTAGAGAAGGAGAAAATCCCAGAGGGTGGGTATCTCGTTATTATGGGGAGCGTGAAGCTATTAATTCAATAGAGTTGGGGGTAAATACCGAGAAACCAGTTTTTTTTATTAGCATTTTTACTCCTTCAGAATTAGATTTAAACTTTTCCTTAGAAAATTCAGAATTGATTATAAATTTTGAACAAAAATTACGGAAAATAAATTTAGATAAATTTTTTAGTTAAGATTAAAATTTAGGGTGAGATTAAGATTAGGAGTTGTTAATGCCAGAGATATGGATGATAAATCATTATGCCATTTCTCCTGATTTACCGGGAGGTACGAGGCATTTTGATTTTGCTTGTGAATTGGTTAAAAAAGGATATAGGGTAAAGATTTTTGCTTGTGATGTTATTTTAGGAAAGAATAAAGAACATGCAAAATTAAAAGAAAAAGAATCTTGTTCTATTTATAATATTAATGGAGTAGAATTTGTTTGGGTAAGAGCAGCTACTTATGAGCGAAACAATTGGCGGCGTGCCTGGAATATGCTAACTTTTTCTTATAATTGCTATAAAATAGGAAGCAAATTTAAAGATAAACCTGAAGTAATTATTGGTTCATCCCCTCATCCTTTTGCTGCTTTTGCTGCAGGTAGATTAGCGCGAAAGTTAAAAGCTAAGTTTTTTTTAGAGATAAGGGATCTTTGGCCTCAGGTTATAGTTGATATGGGTAAATTAAATCAACATCATCCCATCACTCAGGCTATGCGATTATTAGAAAAGTATCTTTATCGAGCAGCTGATAAAATAATAGTATTAGCAGAAGGCTCAAAGAATTATTTAATAGGAAAAAGTGGGATAAAGGAATCTAAAATATTATATTTGCCTAATGGAGTGCATTTAAATAATTTTTCCTATAAAGAAGATAGAGATATTTTAAGGAAACTTTATAATTTCACTAAATTTACTTTAATCTATACCGGGGCACACGGACCAGCTAATTCTTTAGATATCATTTTAAAGGCGGCTGATAGATTAAGAGAAAATAAAGATATTGAAATTGTATTAGTAGGAGATGGTATATTAAAAGAAAGACTTTTAAAACAAGCTAAAGAGATGAAATTAAATAATGTTAGATTCTTTGACCCCGTACCTAAAGATAAAATTCCTGGAATATTAACTGCTGCAGATGTGGCAATAATTACTTTAAAAAAAGTAAAAGTTTTTTCTTATGGAGTAAGTCCTAATAAATTATTTGATTATATGGCAGCACGAAAACCAATAATTTGTGCGATAGAAGGGGACATGGCTGAGAAAATTGATAAAATTAGGTGTGGAATTAGTATTACAGCTGAGGATGAGAAGTCGATGGCTGACGCAATTACTCATTTGGTAAATTTGCCTCAAAATGAGCTTAAAAATATGGGAAATAATGGTTATAAGGAAATAGAAGAGAATTATTCTCGGGAAAAACTAGCACAGAAATTGATTGATTTAATTGAACAATAAATAAAAATAACGGATATTAATTTTGATTGAAATAGATAAGTTAAATAATTCTTTCTTTAAATATTTGTGATTGTTATGATTATTTGACAATGTATAATAATATTTTAAAATCGAAGCAAATATGAATATGAAGAGGTATAAAATGGAAAAAATATGCGTAATAGGGTTGGGTTATATTGGACTTCCTACGGCTAGTATGTTGGCAACTCATGGTTTTGAAGTATTAGGAGTAGATATTAATTCTGAAATAGTAAAGATTATTAATGATGGTGGTATACATATTGAAGAACCAGGTCTCCATACTTTAGTACAAGCAGCGATAAAGTCTGGCAAACTAGAAGCAGCAACTGACCCCGAACCAGCAGATATTTTTATTATAGCAGTTCCTACTCCTTTTACTAAAGAGAAAAAAGCTGATTTGAATTATATAAAATCAGCAGCAAAAAGCATAGCTCCTTTGATTTCTAAAGAGAATTTGATTATTTTAGAGTCCACTTCACCTCCAGGAACTTGTAAAGATTTATTAGAACCAATATTTAAATCATTTGATCTAAAGGTTGGGAAGGATTATTATTTAGCTCATTGTCCTGAACGAGTTTTACCCGGATATACTCTTAAAGAACTTATCCAAAATGATAGGATAATTGGGGGGATAGATAAAGAATCTGCTGAGAAAGCAGCACAATTTTATAAAGTATTTATAGAAGGTAATATTTATCTTACCGATTCTACTACTGCTGAAATGGTGAAATTGATGGAAAATACTTATCGAGATGTCAATATTGCTTTGGCGAATGAATTAGCTAAAATTTGCGAAAAACTGGGGATTAGTGCTTGGGAAGTTATTAAATTAGCAAATTTGCATCCTCGGGTTAATCTTCATACCCCAGGTCCGGGAGTGGGAGGACACTGTATTGCAGTAGACCCTTGGTTTATTATCGAAAAATATCCCGATGATACTGAAATTATTACTCTTGGTAGAAAGATAAATGACAGTATGCCAGAATATACAGTAGAACATATTAGGAAAATAGTAGAGGGAATCGGTAATCCCAAGATTGCCATTTTAGGTGTTACTTATAAAGGAAATATTGATGATACGAGAGAAAGTCCGGCTGTGAAAATAATAGCATGGTTAGAAAAAATCGGAATAAAATATTCTATTTATGACCCTCATGTGCGGGAATTTAAATATGAACTTTCATCTTTAAAGAAGACTTTTAAAGAGGCTGATTGTGCAGTTATTTTAGCCAATCATGATGAATTTCGTTTTTTACATCCAGCAGAAATTGGAAAATTAATGAGAAATAAAGTGCTTTTTGACACTCGATTTTGTGTAGATCATAATCTTTGGAAGCAGAATGGATTTAAAGTTTATTGCTTAGGAGTAGGGTAAAATAAAGAAGGTAAAAAAATAAAATATTATTTTGAAAATATATTAATATTTTAATAATCTTTAGATAATATAAAAAAATATAAAGTTAATGATGCAATATTTAATTGAAAGTAATCTACACAGAATGAAATTAAAAGAGAAGTTAGAAATAAGCAAAAAACAGAAAAGATTTATTTTAAACGCATATTTGATATATTAATTTCTAAAAGTGGTTCTTTTTCTCTTTTAATTTCGAGGTATAACAATAGTGTGGGATTTTTTATTTTTTCGTAAAGTTATAGAGCAGATAATATTTTCTCCCGGGTTTTTCTTGCTTTTAATTTTATTAGTATATATTTTATCAGTTTCAAAAAAGAAAAAGATTGCTCACATATCAATATTTTTCTTTTTTATTTCCTTTTATCTTTTAAGTACTTGGCCCGGAGAATATCTTTTAGTTAGAACCCTGGAAGATGATTACTCTCCCTATTCTTTTGAGCAATTAAGTAAGGAAGAGATAGGGGATACGGTAATGGTGATCCTGTCGGGAGGTATGGTCATGGGTTCTCCGGCAGCAGGCGATGAGGGAGCAGAAATCGGAGAGACTACTCTGGCTAGACTATATGGGGGATATAAAATCTACCAAAAATTAGGTTGTGATATTTGCCTAAGTGGAGGTAGTGGCTCAGGTAGGAGTAATGAATTGCCTATTGCCAAGGTGATGCAAGGTGTGCTTCTTTCCTGGGGAATAGATAAAGAAAAAATAATAATTGAAGATTTGTCTAAAACTACTTTGGAAAGTGCGAAATATTCTTTAAAGAAATTAGAAGAAGAAGGTTATCAGAGGATTATTTTAGTTACCAGTGCCCTACATATGAGGCGTTCAGTAAAATGTTTTAAAGAAGGAGAGATTAAAATAATTCCTGCCCCAGTTAATTATATTTTTGGAAAAG
>JGI24025J20009_10001113_pt1 | contig 20576 bp, 17 predicted proteins | sample Cruoilmetagenom3_FD_20009 | JGI IMG/M metagenome (IMG submission 20009) | reverse complement strand
GAGCAGCGCTCCATGCTTCGGCCACCATTGGGGAAACCAAAAAACCGTCATAAGCATATTCCATTGCCGGCTCAAACAAGTCCTCAAAAGGCAGATGGCCGAACCGCTTGGACAGTGCCACCCAAGCTGATACGGCGCCAGGGATGGTTACTGAATTCCATCCCAATATAGGCATGGATTTGAATTGGGAAAACTGCTCAAAACCCCAGGCTTCGGGAGAGCGACCTGACGCGTTGAGCCCATGCAGTTTGTTCCCATCCCAAACAATAGCGAAAGCATCACTGCCTATTCCATTCATAGTAGGCTCAACTACTGTCAAAGCTATGGCAGCAGCAATAGCAGCGTCCACAGCATTCCCACCCTTCTGGAGCATTTTCAAACCAGCCTGGGCGGCTAAAGGCTGGGATGTGGCCACAATGTTGCCAGCCATAACAGGCATACGCCTCGAGGCATAAGGGAATTCCCAACTAAACTGTACCATTCTAATCACCTCTTATATAGTCAGCCAAGCTAGCCCGAATCTCATGTATCATCCATACAGGCAAAATCAGAGTCCGGGCTAACCTGCTTCGACTTATGGATTCTACCATTCGCAGCGATGGCTCTCAAGGCGGCGCACTACTATAGACTCCCGGCTGGATTTTCACGGCTGGCCTTTCGCAGGCAGCAGGAAAAGATTTGGTGCAAGCCCATGGAAAATGCTTTAATGTATAAAGATTACAACTTTAAAGGAGAGTGTAATGGATAAAGTAGAACTAGCGCTTACCAAACGAGATATTCTAGGTAAAAGGGTCAGGTTTTTGCGACGCCAGGGAATTACCCCGGCTCACCTTTTTGGCCACGGCATCGAATCAATGGCACTGCAAGGTGATACTGCTAAGATTGAGAAGCTATTAGCTCAGGTGGGGAAGGCCAAGCTCATCAATCTTAAGCTCGATAAAGAGAAAAAGACAAGGCTCGTTTTGCTTCGTGAATTTCAGAGGGGTCCGATAAGGGGTGAATTGCTCCATATAGATTTTTATCAGGTGAAAAGCAAGGAGAAAATCACCGTGGAAGTTCCTATTGTCTTGCTTGGAGAAGCGCCAGCGCTGGACACAACAGGTAATACGCTCATGCAAGAGCTTGACACTTTGACTGTCGAGTGTCTTCCAGCTAAGATTCCCGCCGAGATAGGGCTGGATACCAGTTCCCTAACCGAGCCGGAGCAGATGATACGAGTTAAGGACATCAAATTGGGACGGGGAATTACCATTCTTAACGATCCAGAGTTGGCAGTAGTGAAAATTAGCTCACGACGTGTAGAGAGGGTAGAAGAGGCTGTTGAGGCTCCTGTAGCGGCCTCTCCGCAGGAGGAGTCAAAACAGGAATAGCTATAGGCTTACTCCAACACAGCCTGTCGGCCCGATTATTCTAAAGTGCTGTGTCATATCATGGGTGCTCAGCTTGAACCACGAATAATAGAGGTGTGGAAAAGAAGCAGAGAAAAGAGAGGGAAAAGATGAGCAATAAAGCTAAGCCACGCAGGTCCTGGCGAGAAAAATTGGCCGATAGTAAAGAGTTGCCCAGAGTCGAAGAAATCACTGATAAGATGAGTAAGAGATGGGGAACCGGCACAGTTGTCATTCCAGCACCAAAAGAAGTAGATGAAATCATGAGAGAGCTTCCTGAAGGCAAGCTCATCACAACAAATGACATTCGGGCGATGCTGGCTCAAAGACATGGTGCTACCATCGGTTGTCCCATAACCACTGGAATTTTCGCTTGGATTGCAGCTCACGCAGCACAGGAGGCAGCAGCAGAAGGAGAGAAAGATATCACTCCCTACTGGCGGACACTAAAATCTGGAGGGGTACTCAATGAAAAATACCCCGGAGGCGTAGAAGCCCAAGCTGCGCGTCTAGAAGCTGAAGGACATGTAATTGAGCCAGGCAAAGGCAAAAAGCCGCCAAAAGTGAAAGACTTCGAGAAAAACTTGGTAAAGTAGCGTAAGGCTTATAGCTGTTTTTGCTTACTGGTAAGACTGTGTCGGTGTATCCTGCAGACAGCAATGGGCCGGTCGCTCTGGATCAAACTCTGCCCATTTTCAAATCGGTCGTTGGGGCTGCCGAGTGATAACGACGCGCTTGTATTGCCTCAGGATAAAGATGCTTCCCAGCAACCCCAGAGATGCCATGTTCTAGATGCCATGTTCTTATATTAGTGATGCTCTGTGAAGCGCTGCACATCTGCTAGCTTTAGATCATCCCCAAAATATACCTTTGTGTGAGGCCAGGGGATCTCGATTCCTTGCTCATCAAATTTCCTCTTGATCCTTAGCCTGAGTTCGCCCATTACATCCCACTGTTTGATAGGCTGAGTTTCGCCAACTACCTTAATAACAATTCCTGAATCGCCAAAAGCATCTACTCGAAGAAGCCAAGGTGTCCTTGAGATCAGCAAAGGCTTCCAATCAGGGTCCTCAGCCATTTCTTCCCACGTTTTCCTGATTACCGACATCACGCGGTCGACGTCTTCCTTGTAAGCTACACTGATATTCAGATGCGCCCTGGACCACATCTTAGTCAAATTACTGGTCACTCTGATCTCGCCATTGGGGACAAAATGAAGGGTGCCATCAAGATCTCTGAGCAAAGTCCTCCTGATGCTAAATCCTTCCACCCCACCGGCTATATCCGCGATCCGGACTACATCACCGACATTATATTGATTTTCAAGCAAGATAATGAAGCCGGCGATTAGATCTTTCACCAAGCTTTGGGCACCAAATCCCACAGCGATGCCCACCACGCCAAAACCAACCAGTAGAGCAGCAATGTCAATCCCTAGTTCGGCCAGAATTAGGATTGCAGAGATAACGACAACCACAAAGAAACCTAGGCTGATAATAAGCCGATTCAATGTCGCTCTGCGCTTTTCAACCTCCACCTTGGGATGACCACGCATTGAGCGGGATAACGTTCTTTGAACTGCTCTGGGAACTAGCTTTTTCATAACAAGGTAGACGACCAGGAAGATAACAACGATGACCAGGATTCTCATGCCATGCTGCAAAAGCCAGTCTGTGACTAAACTCGACTCAATCATTTGAACCTCCTCCAATCCGATTTGAAAACCAACTCTAGCTCTATTTTAACATTTTTGGCAGTGTCCTATGCCATATGTTTGGTAACAAGGAACATTCTAGTTTCACCACTTTATGGTAAGCTGTTATTTGGAAACAGAAGCGGCAAGCAGAGTACATGCTCTCACTCGTATGAATGGGAAAAAACTCCTACGTAAACAGAAAAATGGCAGCTGCAGACTTGATTGGAGATTCCAGTGAAGGATTCTGATATAGGTTTATCGCAGATTATGGACAAGTATATGTCAAAAACAATTGGACTAAAGGAACACTGTGACCGGTGCCTGGAAACTAAAAGGTGGGGCGGAAGCGTTGTTCTTATGGTAGTGGACGCAGCATTTACCTCCATTGGCCTTAACTACTTCACCGCTGTAGTTCCCAGTGTGATGAAGTTCGAAAAGAAGTTAATAGCCAATGGAAAGGTTCGAACATTGGGTGACCTGAGCATTATCCAACTAGCTCAGGTGCAATCTATCTGGAAAAATCGTCGATCCTGGGAAGCAGCAAAAAGTGTAGCAGCTTACCTTCATGAAGCAGCTGCAGCAGAGGGTTTGGATGACAGAGAGGCGATGCGATCTTGGGCAGCTAACTCATGCCTTGATAGATGGCAGGAAGACCCGATAGGCAGGATCAATGGGGTTGGCATTACCACATTTCAGTATTTGAGGATGATGGGAGGTATAGACACGGCAATGCCTGACAAAATAGTGAGAAGGGTGATAAGACAAATTCTTGACGAATCACAGGTCAGTATGCCATTCGACAAGGATCTCGAACTGATTAGTACAATTGAATGTATGGCCAGTCTGTCAGGCTACAAGCCCATCGAAATATGCTGGATGACATGGATGATTCAGCCTGAAGGAAATTTGATAAGAATGGAAAAGTATCGAAAGCTTTTGAACAGGATCTAGCATTTCCGAGGAGGCATTCACCTTGAGATTATCATTTTGCAACAACACGAAGCTGGACTATTGACAACCAAGGCAATAACATATTACAAATCATTTCAGAAAAAGGTGGGCTAGCGGCAGGAGATGCCCCTAATTGGGGAGCCGAAGGGGAAAGGGACTGAGCTTAGACTCTAGGTCTTGAAACTCTCAGGCGAAAGGACTGTCGTTAGCGAAACCTCTGGAGAGACCTTGGTGTAAGGTCACCGAAGGGGTAAGTCCGCGAATAGGTAGCGGATGATCTCTCAGGTGGAAGGACAGAGGGGCAATTCTGTTAATGAGGATTGCCCCTTTTTGTTAAGGGGCAAACGTTAAGTTGCAGACAGGTAATTTGCGTAGAAAAGACAGAATGCTGGACAAAAATTTATAATACCAAAGAGATGAATGTTGCCTTTTCAACCCGAGGAATATCCTATTAGGAAAGAATAGAGGTGCAACATGAGATACATTCCAAATACGGAAGAACAAAAAGAAGAGATGTTAAAGGACATCGGCGTGACTTCCTTTGAAGATTTAATTGAAGGCGTTCCCACAGGTGTCCGATTTAAGGGGAAATTGAATATCCCGGAGGCGATTTCGGAACCCGAGTTAGAGGAAAAAGTTTATGAGACCGCCAAGAAGAACTCAGATTTTTTCTTGATGAAACCTCTTATTGGGGCGGGTGCCTATAGGCATTACGTTCCGCAGGCAGAGAAATTTCTGTTGCAGCGGGAGGAATTCTGGACCAGCTATACGCCATATCAACCTGAGCTTAGTCAAGGCACGCTGCAATCAATGTTTGAGTTTCAGACATACCTTGCCAGGCTTACCAAAATGGATGTAGTAATACCTTCTCTGTATGACGGTGCTTCAGCAACCGCAGAAGCCGCGTTGATGTCTTTGAGGTTAACACATAGAAATGGAATTATTATCTCGGCGGCACTTCATCCTCACTACAGGGAAACTGTCGCAACGTATCTGGCGCCCCACAGTCCAAAAGTTATTGAGTTGCCCTACCAAGATGGTTTAGTTGATATTGCTAAAATGAAGGAGTCAATAAACGATGACATGGCCTGCGTTATCGTTCAAAACCCCAACTTCTTTGGTGGAATAGAAAACATGACTGAGCTTTGCGGGCTGGCTCACTCTAAAGGGACTTTAGTGATAAATGCAATTGCGGAGAGCATGTCATTGGGACTATTGAAGGCCCCCGGCGGGATGGGAGTTGATATCGTGGCTGGAGAGGCTCAATCATTTGGCATGGATTTGAATTTCGGAGGGCCTTACGACGGTTACCTAGCAACCAAGAAGCAGTTTCTGAGACAACTCCCAGGAAGAATCGTAGGGGAAACAAAGGATATAGATGGTAAGCGCGTTTTCGTGATGACGATGCGCGCCAGGGAACAGGATATAAGAAGGGAGAAAGCAACTTCTAACATCTGTAGCAACCACGGTTTGAACGTTACTGCAGCCAATATTTATCTTTCTCTTATGGGAAGAGAGGGGCTTTATCAGGTCTCCCTTGTCAATACGAAAGCTGCCCACTACTTGGAAAAGCTGCTATTAAAATCTGGGAAATTTGAAAAGGTTTTTGACTATCCCTTCTACAATGAGTTTCTGCTGAAGAGCAAAAATAGTGTATCTATTGTGAATGAAAAACTGTTGGAAAACAATTTCATTCCTCCTCTCGAAATAAGCAAATTCTATAAGGAAGAAAGGTTCAGGGGCGTTTTACTTTTTGCTGCAACCGAGGTATTGAGTAGAGAAGATTTAAACAAGGTGGCTAAAATTCTATCGGAATAGGAGGAATAGAGATGAAATTGATATTTGAGAGAAGCATAAAAGGCAGAGATGGTTATTCCCTACGCGCAGATTTGTTTGACGAAGTAAGCATCAAAGATTGTATTCCTGATTATGCCGCTATAGATGCTAAGAAAAACCTTAGCGAAGTTTCTGAAGTTGATGTTGTTCGGCATTTCACCAAGCTCTCCAAATTCAATTATGGTGTTGACGATGGCTTATACCCACTGGGGTCATGCACAATGAAATACAACCCAAAGGTCAACGAGAAGCTGGCATCACTCGATAATTTTATCTATGCACATCCGTTGGCCCCTGACGAAACGGTACAGGGCTGCCTGGAAATTATGTACGAGTTGAATAAGCTGTTTTGTGAAATAACTGGCGTTGATCAGTACACCATGGCTCCAGCAGCAGGAGCCCACGGCGAGTTAACTGGCAATCTCATCATGAGAAAGTACTTTGGGGACCGCGGCGAAAAGAGATACAAGATGTTGGTACCAGATTCTGCCCATGGCACGAATCCTGCTTCTGCCGCAATGAGCAGTTTCAAGATGGTAGAAGTAAAATCAAACGAAAAAGGAACGGTTGACATCCAGCAGCTTGACGAGGTAATGGATGGTGATACCGCCGGATTAATGCTGACAAATCCTAACACTGTGGGCTTATACGATGAGAGAATACAGGACATTGAGAAGATTGTGCATGGCAAAGGTGGACTGCTTTATTATGATGGAGCAAACCTTAATGCCTCTTTGGGCATCATAAGGCCGGGGGATGCCGGATTTGATATAGTGCACCTTAATCTGCATAAAACATTTTCTACTCCACACGGAGGTGGTGGACCAGGTGCGGGAGTTATCGGAGTGAAGGAGTTCCTCATTCCCTATCTTCCTACGCCTATAGTTACTTTTGATGGCAAAAAATACCATTTATCCGACGCGGGAGAGAAGAGTATTGGCATGGTGCGAGCATTCTGGGCTAATTTCGCTGTACTGGTTAAGACTTACGCCTGGATTCTTTCCATGGGGCCAGATGGGCTGTGCAGTGTTTGTGAAGCGAGTGTTATCAACGCCAACTACGTGCTGGCCAAGTTAAAGAAATACTACAGACCGGCATACGACCGTTATTGTGGACATGAGTGTGTGATTACAGGAAGAGACTACAAGAAATATGGAGTGACGACTTTGGACATCGCTAAGAGACTAATGGATTATGGGATTCACCCGTCAACAATCTATTTCCCCCACTTTGAACCCTGTGCCCAGGAAACGATGATGATAGAGCCGCCTGAATCTGAAAGCAAAGAGGTGCTTGATGAATTCATTGATACCATGATTAAGATCTCCAATGAGGCGAAGACGAATCCTGAATTGCTGAAAAGCGCGCCGCATACTACTCCCATAAGAAGGACTGACGATGTAACGGCGGCAAGGAGGCCAATTTTGAATTATGACGATGAGCTAAATGTTAAGGATGAATTGAAATAACGTAGTAGTTGCCCAATTCATTGGGCGATTTTGCCTGATAAATCAGGCAACTACAAAGGGCAAGAAGTTCTCGAAATGTGCTTTGGCAAGGCGGGAGGTAAGTGTGGCTGACATTCACCCCTTCCGGGGCGTGCGTTGGAATCAACATCTGGTCAAGGATCTCTCCAGAGTGATTTGTTCTCCCTCCGATATTATTACTCCTAAGTTGCAACGAGAGCTCTATCGTCGGAGTGAGTATAACTTTGTTCGTCTGGATGCCTGCCTTGAGTCAGCCGATGATAAGTACGAAGATTCAAAGTGGCAGCGAGCTGCGGGCACTATGGAGAACTGGCTGGACAAGGGTATTCTTCAGATTGATAAGGTACCAGCTATCTACCTTCATGACCATTATTTTACCTATCTTGGTAAGGAATACATGCGCCGCGGCATAATTGCTATAGTTCGGCTGGAGGACTGGGATAGGATGATTATCCGACGTCATGAGAATATTCTCCCTGAACTCAAGAAAGCGCGCTTAAGCCAGATAAGAACTATGAAAGCAAACACGAGTCCGTTACTGGCTTTGTTTAGAGACCAGAGAGGGCTAATGTCCTCGCTGTCATCCGTAGAAAAGCTAGGCAGGCCTATAATTAGCTTGAGCAGTAATACTAGTGATAGACACAATATTTGGTCTATTACTGAGCCCAAACTTATTGGTCAGATATGCAGTAGTCTGGCCGAAGAGCCGCTTTATATGGCTGACGGCCATCATCGTTATGAGAGCGCTCTTACTTTACAGGCTGAGAGACATGCCTCATGTCCATCAGCCTCTAGAGACGATGCCTTTAATTTTGTAATGATGACATTATCGTCAGTTTCGGACTCAGGCCTGATTGTCCGGCCGTTCCACCGCCTCGTACGTGGTATACCAGAGTCAGTTTTGACCGAACTACTCACAGGGCTCAAGACATTCTTTGAGGTAGAAGAATGGCTACTGGATATGCCGTACGTCTGGCAGAAGGTCGATAGTTTATTAGCCAGTAGAGATCCAGATAAGCCTGATGAGGTTACCCTGGTTCTGTTTGGTTTAGCCAGTGATAAGCTTTTTGTGTTGAGGCTACGTGACTTTGCTCCTGTGATTGATGTGATGCCTGCTTCTCAATCTGAGGCATACAAACGACTTGACGTTAGTATTGCTGATCAAATCATAATCGGGAAGTTACTTCAGATAACCGATGACAAGAGAGAAAAATTGCTTGCTTTCAGTAATGAGAGACCCGATGCGGTAAAAAAGGTTTTGAGGCATGAATATCAGCTCGCTCTTCTCGTCAGAGCACCTACGATAGAGCAGATCATAAACATTGCTGATAGCGGCACAACAATGCCGGAAAAGTCAACTCGCTTCTACCCCAAAGCGCCCACGGGTTTTGTCTTCTACCGGCTGGTGTAAAGAAGCCCATCTCTTGACCGAAGGATTATTCACTGGATACTTCGGAGGTCTTCCGTTAAGCACATCAATAATCTGCTCGGCTACAATGGTAGCGGCTACAGTCTGAGCCTCGATGGTGGAGGCCGCTATGTGGGGCGTGGTGATTATATTCTCACACCTAAGCAGGACAGAATCAATAGCCGGCTCCTCACAATAGACGTCAATTGCTGCTCCGGCGATTTTCCTTCCTTCTATTGCTTTAGCCAGCGCCTCTTCATTGATCAGCGCCCCACGAGCGCAATTAATGATGTGAGCCGAAGATTTAAGCAATGCCAGTTCTTTTTCACCAATCATACCTGTTTTTTCGGGCGTCATTTTGGTATGCAGGCTGATGAAGTCTGACTCCGTAAGTAACTCTTCTAGAGGCACAAGCTTCACTCCCAACTGGGCGGCATGCTTGGGAGGAATCGAAGGGCTATAGGCGATGACTTCCATTTCGAAGGCTTGCGCGCGCTTGGCTACCGCTCTCCCTATTTTACCTAGCCCGACTATACCCAGGGTTTTGCCTCTAAGCTCTGTTCCCATAAATTCACTCTTGGCCCACACTCCCGACCTCAGCTTGTCATTTGCCTGAGGAATATGGCGAACCAAAGCCAGCATCAGCCCAAAAACATGTTCGGCAACGGCAATAGTGTTAGATGTTGGCGCGTTTACTACCAGGATGCCTTGTCTTGTTGCCTCTTCCACATCAATATTGTCAACGCCGGCGCCGGCGCGGGCAATTACCTTAAGCTCCTTACCTGCTCTTACAACCTCCGCCGGGACCTTGGTCTGGCTGCGTACTATCAAGATGTCATAACTGCCAATTATAGATTTAAGCTCCTCGGGCTTTAGACCTAACTTGATGTCTACCTCAGCCTGAGCTCTATCAAGGATATCTAGACCTTCATTAGAAATGCGGTCGGCTACTAGGATTCTCACTATTATCACCTCTTGTGACTATGCTACCCAAGGGTCCTGAAACCAGCCTGTGGCAGCGCTACTTTCAGGGCTGATATTACTCTGGCAATATCGTCTTCGTTTACCCAGCCAAGATGACCGATACGGAACACCTTGCCACTTAATTTTCCCATCCCACCAGCAAGTATGACCTGATGTTCCTCTCTAAGAATCTGAAGCAACTTTTTGGTATCAAGCCCGTTCGAAGCAGCTATGGCAGTAACTGTGTTGGAGGCATGGCTTTCATCGGCGAAAAGGGAGAGTCCGAGTGATTTTACTCCATCACGGGCAGCTTTGCCCACGCGGGCATGCCGGGCTATAATATTGGGTAGTCCTTCGTTCAGCATCATCTCCAGCGACGCGGATAGGGCAAATATTACCGATATTGCTGGCGTCCACGGCGTTTGCCCTCTTTCCAGATAATCCTTAGCTCTGGCGAAGTCCCAGTACAATCGAGGCATCCTGGCCTTGGCATGTGCCTGCCAGGCTTCTTTACCTACGCTCACCATAGCTAGACCGGGAGGAACCATCCACCCCTTCTGCGAACCGGTAACAGTAACATCGCAGCCCCATTCATCCACAGGTAGGTCAATTGAGCCCAGGCTACTAATGGCATCAACCAGCAGTAACTTGTTGAATTTCTTAACTACTGAGCTAATCGAGGCAAGGTCGTTAGTAACTCCAGTTGACGTCTCGTTATGGGTGACTAATACTGCCTTGATATTTGGATCACTGCGGAGAGCTTGATGAACAGCATCCGGATCGGCCGCTTTGCCCCATTCAAAACTCAGTGGGATTACATCAGCTCCGAACAGGCTGGCGATAGTGGCAAAGCGCTCTCCGAAGAGGCCAATAGGTACAGATAATACTTTATCTCCCGGAGACAAGGTATTGACAATGGCTGCTTCTAAGCCTCCTGTTCCTGAACCAGTGAGTACAAAAACGTCATTTTTTGTCTGAAATAGCTCTTTTAGGTTTGCCGTTATTTTATTCAGAATTTCTTGAAATTCTTTACCCCGATGGGGTATCATCTGCCGGCTCAGTGCTCGAAGAACCTCAGGTGGACAGGGGGTAGGCCCGGGGATACGCAAATTCTCCATTTCTACTCCTTCTTACTTAGCAATTATATCCCAATTAATCACCTAACAAAACGCCGTTTACCAAGTTTGATAATATTCCCACTCTCGTTCAAATTTAGGCATTTTAGGGATATTCCAGTCCTACATTTTCGTAGTTGCCTGATTTATCAGGCTTTTATCGCCCAATTTTGCCCGAAGGGCAAATATAATAGGAGCATATTAAATAATTCAAATCTTAATTTGTGCCTGTGGCACAAAATTAAATGGGCAACTACATTTCTAAACACCCTCTTCAGACGAATGTCTCTGAAGTGTGGGGGAATACTCCTTCGACTTTATCACACTCTCGATGAGTTTATCTACCAAAGGCTTAGCTTGCTCTTCAGGCAAGCAGTATTGCATCTTTGTGAACCTCTCTCTAAAATTGGAGACCTTCTGAGGAATATCCTTTTGATCAAGTATCACATCTCCCATGTACTCAGCCAACTCTTTGAAATCTTGTTCCTGCATGCCAAACCTTGTCATCTCCTGGACGCCCATCCTTAATCCGCTGCTGCAGGTGAAAGACTCATCATCGGGTAGGGCCTGGAAGTTCACTATGATGTTATTCTTCTCTAACCTCGAGGCAATTTCTATTCCTCTATTATAGCCTACACGCAAGATAACTTGATGCGTCTCGGTGTAGCTGACCGTAGGGTCTCCTTCTACTTGCAATCCACGTTCGTTTAGAGCTAAGGCAAAGGCTTTCGCATTGGCAATCACCTGCCTTTGGTAGTCATGACCATAGGTGTTCATCTCGTAGGTTGCCATTAACAGCCCCAGTAATGTACCGAGGTGATGGTTACTCACACTTCCAGGAAAAGCCCTCCTTTCTATACTCTCCCACAGCTCAGAGTAATCTGTCTCTTCACTCATGTTGCTGGCGATTATCCCTCTTTGTGTACCAAAGAAAGTCTTATGCGTTGAAGCTGTTATGATATCTGCTCCTTCCTGCAAGGGTTGTTGGAAATGAGGACCGAGGAGACCAAAAACGTGGGCTGCATCGTACATAATTATAGGCTTTGGCTTCATGTCAGATATCATTTGCGCCATCTCTCTGACAGGCTCGGGGTGCAGCATCATGCTCTTGCCAAAAATAATAAGCTCTGGCTTGTACTGTTTGATAAGTTTGCCTGTCTCAGGGAGGTCTATATTATATGGGTTATCCGCCAAAATTGGGAAATTCAGCACTGCCCGTCTTTCCGTGACAGGGTCAACTGAAACGTAATCTCTTAGTCCGCCCAGCGGCTGTGCGCTTAAGTGTCCCCCTTTGCCGATATGATGGTTCATGACGTATCTAAACCTTCGGGGCTCCACTTTTCTATCTACCCTATTGAGATAATCCAAGATACCGCTGAACGCTGTGGTATTGGCCATCTGCCCACTGATCACTCTAGTTTCTACCTCCGAACAACCCAGGAATTCCTTCATCCCCTTAATTAGCTCCAGCTCTACCTCGGCGATAAACCCCGTTCCTTGATAATAATATGTCTCGATATCTCCTAAAGCTTCAAGTTTTCTGTGCTCCGCGTATCTCCCCGACGGATCGGCTATAGTCAGCAACTTTACCAATGGCGACATGGTTTGCTCAGATGGTATGAGGTTGACAGTATTTCTTTGCCTCCATAGAGTATTGCTGCAAGCCTTTCCTGCCAAGCCCCTAGCTAGATCTTGCAGTGATCCTTTAGACTGCCTATGGCCAGACATCTTATTGCTCCTCAATCAATATTGGCCGGGCATATGGTGGTGCTTCACTGCCTAGATGCCTTTCCACAATCATCCCGTCAACAAGTTTGTCTCTGATAACAACCTTTGTTCTCTGGCCTTCCTCTAAATCAGCATCGAGGTATGCCAAGCATATTGCTCTCCTACCGAATTCGACACCAAGCTTTGATTTGATGCCAATACCTTCGACCTTCCAGTAAGGAACTACGGTTCCACTGGTCACATTTCCCACAAGGTTACCATCCACATAGACTTGGCAACCTGCCCTTGCTATTCCGCTGCTCAATATCAACATAGGCATTATTATTTTGGGGACAGATAGCCTCTCCTTTGGCGTGTCCAGCTGGTCTTCGAGTCTCAGCTTGATTTCCTGGAACTGTTTCATTAGTGCTTCTCGGCCGATATACTTTCCCTTGATTCTGGCAAAGCTCATCGCAAATCTCGCTACAGGCAGGGCAAACACTGGAATGTCCTTTCCCTCTACATCGGTTCCAAGCTCGTGACCGTATAATGCAAGGCCAGCTTCTAATCTCAACGAATCTCTTGCCCCTAACCCCGCAGGTGCAATACCTTCTTCCTTGCCCACTTCCAACAGCTTATTCCACAGGCACACGGCTATTTCTGCGGGTGGAAACAACTCGAAACATATCGGTTCGCCGGTATATCCTGTCCTCGCTATGGGCACTTTGACGCCGAATATCTCAGCGATCGTCAGGTTATTTCTTCCCGGCTCTGGAACTTTCCCAATACCCCCCAGGATTTCCCCGAGTACTGCTTTTGTTTTTGGCCCCTGGAAGGATAACATAGCGATTTCAGTACTGCGGTCTTCGAAGGTTAATCGGGGGAATTTCTGCTTGTACTTCTGCAGCCATGCCCAGTCCTTTTCTATGTTCGAGGCATTGACAACGAGAATATATTCATTTTCATCTATTCGATAGAGATAAGCGTCGTCGACTGCCCCTCCACCCTCATTTGGTATCATAGTGTATTGAGATTGTCCCGCGAGTAAGGCTGCTGCATTGTTAGTCAAGGTGTATTGCAAGAAACGCAAAGCATCTTGGCCGCTTATCAAGAATCTACCCATATGAGAAACGTCGAACAGCCCACCAAACTTCCTTGTTGTCAGGTGTTCTGCAAGTATCCGCGGAGGATAGTGGAGGGGCATCTCCCAGCCACCAAATTCAACCATTTTGGCTCCCAGCTTAATGTGTTCTTCATAGAGTGGAGTATGTTTCATTTCACTAAGGGGCATTCTACTTCTCTGAGCTAGCTTCGTCAAGGAGTTCAAATCGAGACAAAGGGACTACAAAATCAAAAGACGTGTGGTATCATAGAGTAAACTAGTAGATAGAAGGAGGAGGGAATGTATCCAAAAGAGCTAAAGTATACTGCGACTCATGAGTGGGCCAGGCCAGAGGAGAAATTAGTAGCGGTTGGTATCACATCCTTCGCCTCTGAGGAACTCTCGGATATAGTATACGTGGAACTGCCGCCGGAAGGACAGAAAGTGGAAAAAGGGGCTTCCATGCTGACTCTGGAATCGGTCAAGGCAGTAGCGGATGTCTATTCACCAGTTTCAGGCAAGATACACGAAGTCAACCACAGGCTTCAAGACGAACCGGAACTCCTGAACAGCGACCCTTACGGAGACGGCTGGATAGTAAAAATCAGCTCGATGAAGAAAGAAGAACTGGACGACCTTATGGATGCAGAGGCATATGAGAGGTTTGTTAAAGAGCAAGAGGAAGTGGAAGAGTGAATCCTTATGTTCCCCGTTTCACTGTCAAGTGGGTAGTAGCGCCTGATTTATGAATAATATGTCCTATAGCTTCGTCGCTAGCCCACGCTTTTTAATGCCCGTTTCTACGCCGAGTGGTGACTCTCTTCAAACAATATACTACCTCCATTAAGCGGTACAGTATCAGCAAAAGTCAAGCAAAGGAGGTTACTCGTGGGAGACCGTGTTAAAGGAAAAGTAGCCATTGTCACAGGAGCCGGTTCAATCGGCCCGGGTATGGGGAATGGGAAAGCTTCGGCTATTCTCTATGCCAGGGAAGGAGCTCGAGCCATGCTAGTTGACTATAGGCTTGAGGCAGCTGAGGAGACCGAAGGTATCATTAGGGGCGAAGGTGGTGATTGCATTGCCTATAAAGCGGATGTTAGCAAATCCAGTGACTGTAAACGTATGGTTGAAAAGTGTATCGAAACTTTCGGCCGGGTTGACATCCTCCATAACAATGTTGGAATCGTAGAATCTGGCGGTGCAATTGAAACCAGCGAGGAAAGTTGGGATAGGGTCATGGCTGTCAACTTGAAAAGCATGTTCCTCACCTGCAAGTATGTCCTTCCATACATGGAGAAGCAGGGAAGTGGTAGCATAGTGAATATCTCTTCTGACGCTGCTATAAGGCAAATGGCTTACCCAGCCATTGCTTACTCCGCATCTAAGGCGGGTGTGATAGCTCTCACTCGCGAGGTAGCACTTGAATATGCCGCTAAAGGGATCCGGGCCAACGTCGTATTACCAGCATCCATAAGAACGCCGCTGGTTGTGGCATCACTTACCAGGGCCTATGGTGGAGATATTGAGGAGATGATGAAAAAGCGAGATGCCCTGTGTCCTATGGGCCATCAAGGTGACCCTTGGGACGTCGCCCGTGCCGCTCTGTTCCTTGCTTCCGACGAAGCAAAGTACATAACAGCAGCTACCTTAGTCGTTGATGGAGGCCTAACTATGAGGGAATAAGCAATAATGGATTGAGGAACAGCCTAGAGATACCTCTCTTTGTATTCCTTCAAGATTCTAAGCGCATAATCTATATCGTACTTGGTATGTTGAGCCGAAATCTGGAATCTTATTTCTTCGTCTCCTTTGGGCACTACAGGGTAATATATCCCAGTTGACAATACTCCATTGTCCTTTAGATATTTGACTAGCTGGACCGTTTTTCTGGTATCTCTAACCATGAGTGGCACAACTGGATGATCCCCGCTCACGACCTCGTACCCCAAATCAACCAGTCCCTTCCTGAAGTAGCCAGTCATCTCGCGCAAGTACTTCAGCATCTTCCTCCCTACCTCACTGTCCAGGATTTCTAGCGCTTTCAAGGCAGCGATCGCCTCTGATACGGTGATAGGATTGGAGTAAATATAGAACGGAGCGGTCTCCCGCAGGTAATCTACCACCTCCGCGTCGGACACCAAATATCCGCCATTTACCCCTAGCGCCTTGCCCAAGGTAGAAATCAATATATCAACCCTGCTTTCGTGGGTAAACTCTGTAGTTCCCCTTCCTGTCTCTCCAATCGCCCCAACACCGTGGGAATCATCTACAACTGTGAATATTCCTTCTTCAAACTCTGGGTCATATTTCTGTGCTACATCCGCGATCCCTACAAGTGGGGCACAATCACCCCTCATGCTGAAGATGCCATCGGTAACTATCACGACTCTATTGCAGTCTCTAATGCAGTCTTTTACGGCACGCTCCAATTGTGTTGTGTCGTTATGAGTGTATATCTTCTTGTCTTTTGGCCGCGCTAACCTGACAGCGTTGATTATGGAATTGTGATTAAGTGCATCAGTTATCACGATGGTATCTTTGGAAATGAGAGGCGACAAAGCACCCATCACAGTTGCGTAAGCAGAACTGAATATCATACCAGCCTGTCTATTGTGAAATCTGGCCAAGCTTTTCTCCAGCTCCTTGTGTGGCTCATAAGTCCCACTAATGAAACGCACCGCCCCAGGACCAGCGCCGAATTCTCTGGCGGCCTTCTCTTCCGCCTCTATTACTTCTCTCATCAGACCCATACCGAGATAGCTGTTTGAATTCATTCTCAAGAATTCCCTGTCTGCGTAACCTTCTATGAAATATCTCGGTCCCTTTCCCCCCTGCGCCTCTTTCACACCTGTTACTACTGTCTCTTCGCCCTTGAGTGTGCCCTTGCCTCTAAGTTCATCCAGTTCTCGGGACAACACCTTTTCTATTTTAGTTAGCGGCATGCTTCCCTCCCAAGACTTGTATTTCCAGCTTGTCCGAGAGTTTTTCTAGCATATCTTCGGTCATAGATGCCAGATCATACCGGGGATTCCATCCCCATTCCTCACGAGCAGCACTGTCATCCATATAGTTAGGCCAGGAATCAGCGATCGCCTGGCGAACTGGGTCAACATCATAGTTCATAACAAAATTAGGAATATGCTTCCTTATCTCGTTTGATATGTCCTCCGGAGCAAAACACATTGCGGCTACATTGAAAGCATTTCTGTGTTTCAGTCTGTTTGGGTCTGCCTCCATAATGTCCATTGCCGCTTTCAGTGCATCAGGCATATACATCATGTCCAGGAGAGTTCCAGCCTTCAAGAAGCAGGTATATCTTGCGTGTCTGATTGCTTCATAGTAGATTTCTACCGCGTAATCTGTGGTTCCACCTCCAGGCGGAGTCACATACGAAATAATGCCTGGCCAGCGAACGCCGCGGGTATCCACACCGAACTTTTTGTAGTAATAATCACAAAGCAGCTCACCAGCGACCTTGCTGACTCCATACATTGTATTAGGACGTTGAATCGTTTCCTGAGGTGTACTATCCTTAGGAGTGGTAGGGCCAAAAACACCAATAGAGCTGGGAATAAACACAGCACACTTGTATTCACGAGCGACTTCCAGAACATTGTAAAGACCGTTGACATTTACGTTCCAGGCAAGTTGCGGCTTGGCTTCGGCTACGGCTGAAAGCATAGCTGCTAAGTGGTATACCGTATCCACATCATATTTTCTAACAAGTCCCTCCACTGAATTGATCTCGGCGCAATCAATAAGTTCGAAAGGCCCTGAATTGAGCAGATTTTCATCGGGCTTTGTTTTGTGACCTGTGGCTACTACACTGTCATTCCCATACCGCTTCCTCAGAGCCAATACGAGCTCCGAGCCAATCTGCCCACAGGCTCCGGTCACCAGAATTCTTTTCATAAATGGCCTCTTATCTTACCAAGGCAAAATGAATTCATCAATAAGTGATTGCTCGGGTCAACCCCCTTAGAAGTTGAGTACACGACTTCGGCTCAAATCTGCCCTCCCCGACATCCTTTCCTAGCCGCGGAAGGTAATTCTCTGATAGAATTCAAAGCGACTGTAACCCGTGGCAACGTTGAGGCAGCTAGAGAATCGAAGGCCAAATGGCAAGAAAATGGAGGTTGCTTCTCTCTGGAGCCTGCAGCCCGGCTGCAAACATGGCAATAGATGAAGCTATATTCAAGCAGATTGTAGCAGATAAAGTTGCCCCAACCCTCAGGCTATTTGCATGGAATCCTCCAGCTGTTTCAATAGGCTATTTTCAGGATGCCGCATCTCCTGAAATACAAGACTACTTAACAAAGGGGTACCCCTTGATAAGGCGCCCTACCGGCGGATTGGCAGTCCTGCACCAGGATGACATGAGCTATTCAATGGCCGGGGTTCTCGCCAAAGATGGCTTTCCTGCGAGTGGGCAAGAAGCATACAGGAAAGCACATGAAAGCATAAGGAAGGCCTTGGTCAGTTTAGGCTTCCAGGCGAACTTATCCCGGCAAGAGAAGCCCAGTGTCAACAAGGCCTTTTGTTCTGCTAATTGGCTTCCCTACGACGTAATCCTGGAGCAGAAGGGCAAAATAGGCGGAAGCGCTCAAAGAAAAAGCGGCAGGGTTCTATTACAGCATGGCAGCGTCTCCTTGCCCCAAGGAGTGGGTCAGGACGATCTAACAGACAAGATAGTACAGAATTTCAGGCAAGTCCTTGGAATAGAATTGGAACGGCAACAATTGACTGATGAAGAGATTCTGCTGTCAGAAAAACTGGTCAAAGACAAGTATGGCAAATGGAAGTGGAACCATAAGGGGCGGTTCCTATTTCTCGGCAGACAGTAATAAATGACGGAGGTCTTCTTATGAGGCTGGTGATCATAGGCAGCGGTGCTGCCGGTTCAACGGTAGCCCAATTTGCCCGGAAGACAAATAGGCAGGCAGAGATAACCGTGCTCGGAAACGAGGCTTACAGCGAGTATTCCAAATGTGGCTTGCCTTATGCTATTAGCGGAGTAGTCCCAAGTTTCGACGACCTAATAGAATTCCCCAGGTCATGGTTCCAACATTTCAGAATCAACTTAAAATTGAAGACCGAGGTATATGATGTTGATCCCGAACGGAAGGCAGTGAAATCCATATCGTTACAGGATGGAAGGAAAGAAGAACATCATTACGATGTCTTGATAATTGCCACCGGAGCAAGTCCCTGGGTCCCACAAATCGAAGGCGCACTCTTGCACAACGGAACACCGAAAGAAGGGCTATTCACTCTCCGAACTATGGATGACGCTAGGCAGATTCACCAGCGAGTGGAAAAAGGCAAAAGAGCCATGATAATCGGTTCCGGTTTGATTGGGATGGAAATGGCAGAGGCTCTTTCTCTGAGAGGAATGGAGACATACGCTAGTGAGCTGATGGCTCATATGCTTCCAGGTATGATAGATGAAGATATAGCTGCTATCGTACGGAGAAGAGCAGAGGAACATGGCATACCTTTCATACCAAGAGTTACTGCTTCAAAAATAGGCGGTGAGAAGAAGGTAGAGTATGTGGCTCTAAAGAATCTCGATACCGGTGAGGAGTCTGAGCATCCCACTGATCTTGTCATCATATCTGCAGGAAGCAAAGCGCGCGTCGAGATAGCAAAGAAGGCAAAATGTCAACTTGGTTCAACCGGAGGGATAGTAGTTGATAAAAGATGTGAGACATCCATCAAGGATATCTATGCTGCCGGAGACTGCACAGAATACCCCGATTTTGTTACTGGAAAGCCAAGCTTGATAGGTTTAGGCAGTATTGGGGTTAAACAGGGAAGAGTTGCCGGAGTGAATGCTGCCCAGGGAGACGAGGAAATGCCCCCAGGCATTCTCAACAACAGAACCACGGAACTGTTTGGCTTAGAGATATCTGCTGTGGGGCCTACTATAAGGGAGTTAAAAAAGACGGGAATTGAACCTGTTGTCGGCAAATCTAGTGGTTCAACCTTGCCAGATTACTTTCCTGGCAAAAAAGCTATTACTGTAAAGGTCATGGCTGACCCACAAGATGGAAGAATTGTCGCAGCACAGATTGTCGGAGAACAGGATGTACACCAGCGCATTAACGTCTTCGCGGCCGCCGTTCTTGACGGTATCAGCCTTGAGGAGTTCATGAAGTTAGAAACGTGTTATGCGCCACCAGCCGCCCCTACGTTGGACTGCATGACCCTGGCTGTGGATGCGGCCTTGATGAGATGGAGAAGAGGGTGACACGCAGATTTCCTTCCAAGCGGTCTGTGACGTGCAACAAAGCACCAAGGGATCACAGTGGCTGAGAATGTACAAACATTAAGGACACCCCCGTGGCTGAAGAAGCCCATCCCCCGCGGTGACAAAGTAATAACGGTCCGGAATGTAGTTCACCATTGGAGATTGCACACCGTCTGCGAATCTGCTGCCTGCCCAAACCGCCAGGATTGCTACTCACAGGGACGGCTTACATTTATGATCCTGGGAAATATCTGTACTAGAAATTGCTCCTTCTGCAAAGTGAATACAGGAAGGCCTCTACTACCTGACCCTGATGAGCCGGAGCGACTTTGCCAAGCGGTAAAACAGTTAGGACTTGAATATGTAGTCATTACTTCCGTATGTCGAGATGATCTTGCCGACGGAGGCGCCGGACAGTTTGCTCACGTCTTAGATAGTCTCCACCGTCATAATCTACACATCGGGATTGAGTTGCTCATACCGGATTTTCGGGGTTCCTTATCAGCCCTGGAGAAAGTGCTTGCCGCTCAGCCCACGGTGTTGAACCATAATGTCGAGACAGTCCCCAGGCTCTACCCAGAGGTACGACCTCAGGCAAAATATCAGCGCTCTTTGGAGGTTCTCAAGAACGCGAAATCTCTAGACGGGCGGCTTCTGACTAAATCAGGGCTCA
>JGI24025J20009_10001112_pt1 | contig 20580 bp, 12 predicted proteins | sample Cruoilmetagenom3_FD_20009 | JGI IMG/M metagenome (IMG submission 20009) | reverse complement strand
AACAGCCTGCGGGAGAAATTCGGTGATTCGGATGAACTGACAAAGAGATTTCTACAGGAGTATCCTGGAGAGAAACCCATGATCTATCGCTATTTAAAGGTTGAGAAGCAATAGAAGGTTGAAAGAAAAGATAGAAAAAATATTATCTTTCTCACTACATCGGACGCGAAAGCCTAATACCGTTTCTATTGTGCTCTTGACAGATCAAAATTAGATGATATATAGTTATGTTATGGAAGAATTTCTCAATTCCCTTGCTCTTTTTGATCAAAGATCGTTTTGCAGCCGAAATTCTAAAGAAGTGTGCAAGATTATTAGATGGGCCCAACCACTGATTCAGATGATAGAAAAATCTAAAAGGGATAGAGCGCCGATTCAAGGGATAGCTCTTGAATCCATAAAAATACAATCGAACAACTTTCAGCGAATCTCTACTTCTTACAAAAATCAATGTTTATTGCCTTTCCCTAAAAAAGGAGGTAAAAGATGAAATTTGATTGGGTAACATGGAGTATTTGGGGTGTGGGTTTGGCTATATTAATAATCTGGATAATTCAAAGCGCCAAGGAGTATAGAGGCATATTGAAAAGGCAAAATAAAGAACTAACCCAGAGGGAAGAAAAAGGAAGAGCGAAAAATGAGTAAAGCGACAATTAAAGAAATCCTGGCTCAACCTGAAGCATGGAAAGAAACTCTCAAAGATATTGGAAGAGAAAGAGAATGGCTTATTAAATATCTAAGAGAAATCAATGGGCATGAGTTAATTTTTACAGGTTGTGGCACCTCTTATCATTTGGCTCTCAGTGGTGCCTCTATATATTCAAAAATCACTAATGGGAAAGCCCGTGGGGTACCAGCTTCTGATATTCTTATTTTCCCGGATATGATCTTTACCAAAAATGGCAAATACCTTACTGTTCCTATTTCAAGGTCGGGGACAACAACAGAGACAGTTCGAGTGGCTCAATTTATAAAAGAGAAGCTTGGTATTGAGACTTTAGGAATAAGTTGTTATGGAGATAGTAAATTGAGCGGCATTTGCAATAGGAAATTGATTGCTTCAGCTGCTGCTGAAGAAAGCGTGGTAATGACGAAATCCTTTACAAGTATGCTTCTCGTTATTCAGATGATTTCTGCTATTAAATCAGGGGATAAAGATTATGAGAAGCAATTACAAAGCTTACCCGAAGAAGGTGAGAGGATTATTGATAAATATCAATCTATTGCTAAAGAGTTTGGAGAAGATGACAAATTGAATAAATTTATCTATCTTGGACAGGGTCCATTTTATGGACTAGCTTCAGAGTCAATGCTTAAAATAAAGGAGATGTCCTGTTCGAATTCTGAGGCTTATCATTGTTTAGAATTCAGGCACGGGCCGAAATCAATTGCGAATAATAAGGCTTTGGTGACTATGCTATCTTCGGATTCAGGCGAGGATTATGAAGATGCCTTATTAAAAGATATTAAGGAGTTAGGTGCCAGAACCCTTGTCCTATGTGATAAAGCAACTGAAGAGAAATTAAATTTGGCAGATTACATTATTGAGCTGGATTCTGGCTTATCTGAGTATGCAAGATTGATTCTCTATATGCCGATTACCCAACTAATAGGCTATTATAGGGCTCTTTCAAAAGGCTTGGATCCAGATAGTCCAAAGAATCTAACCCAAGTTGTAGAATTATAAAGGAGGCTATATGATAGATTTAGATATAATTGTTGTTGGCGAACTGAATGTTGATCTTGTTTTCACAGGTGTCACTTCCTTGCCAGAGATGGGCAAAGAAAAGATTGTGAAAGATATGAATTTCACGATGGGAAGTGCCTCCGCTATATTTGCAAGCAATATAGCCAAATTGGGTATGAAAGTTGGCTTTATTGGTAAGCTCGGGAATGATGAATTTGGGGAATTCATGCTCCAGAGTCTAAAGGAGAGGAATGTAGATGTTTCTCACATTGTAAAGGATGATGGGTTGAAGACAGGGATTACGGTTTCATTGTCTTTTCCTGATAATTACGCTATGGTTACATATCCAGGGGCTATGGATGATTTGACTATTAGGGATATTGACTTTGACTACGTTAGAGAAGCCAAACATCTATTTCTATCCAGTTATTACCTCCAACCCGGGATGAAGGAAGGTTGCTCGGAATTATTTAAGCGAGCTAAAGAGAATGGTTTAACAACTTCCTTTGATCCTGGCTGGGATCCGAGTGAGAACTGGGATAGAGAAGCTATCTTCAGAGTGCTCCAGCATGTTGATGTTTTTCTTCCAAATGAACAAGAAGCTCTTAACATTACAGGAGTTAATGATGTTGAATCTGCTCTGGATATGCTCAATGAGAAGGTTGAAACTGTTGTGATAAAGAAGGGAAGCAGAGGTTCAATTGCAAAGAAAGGAGATAAACTTATTAAGGCAGATGTATTCAAGGTCAAGGTAATTGATACAACAGGAGCGGGAGATAGTTTTAATGCTGGATACCTCTATAAGTATCTACACGGGGGTTCCATTAAAGATTCTCTCATTTTTGGAAGTGCTTGTGGTGGGATCGCAACGACCAAACTTGGAGGAACAACGGCTTCTCCTACCCTGGAAGAAGTTGAGGAATTCCTCGAAGAGAGAACCAGGGAAGTTGAAGGGACCATTTCATATTGAAGGAAGAAATAAAAATGTCTTTTGAAAAGGCAGACAATTCTAAATTGAGAGAAATAGCAGAAGGAAAAGATAAGCCAATTATGGATCTAATGTTAAAGAAACTAAAAGACCTATCAAAAGAAAGGGGAATTAAAACCACACTTTTAGCTTCTTGCCCTAATTCTGAAGCAGTACTACAGGCTTCCCTGCGAGCAGCAAAGAGAGCAAATGCCCCCATTGAGTTTGTTGCCACATTAAATCAGGTAGACATTGATGGTGGATACACTGGCTGGACTCCAAAAGTTCTTGTTTCGAAAATTAGAGAAGAAGCAAAGAGCATTAATTTTAGAGGTCCAATAATTGTGGCAGTTGACCATGGAGGTCCATGGTTAAAAGATATTCAATCAATAGAAAACTGGCCTCTTGAAAAATGTATGAATTGGATAGAGAATTCTTTCAAGAAAGCAGTGGAAGCCGGATACGATGTGATCCATGTTGACCCAACTGTAGATAAAACAATTCCTGAAGGAAAGATTATATCAATAGTTGTTGTAGTAAAAAGAACCTTAGAATTAATAAAACATATTGAAGATTTCAGGAGAAAAAATGGTTACCCTAAGATTAGCTATGAGGTAGGAACTGAAGAAGTCCATGGTGGGCTTGCGGATATGAATGTCTTTAAGGAGTTTTTGAAACTTCTAAAAGAAGGGTTAAAGAAAGAAGGTTTAGAAGATGTTTGGCCTTGTTTTATAGTTGGTAAAGTTGGAACAGATTTACACACTACCCTATTTGATAAGGTTGTAGCATCAAAACTCGTTAAGGAAGCCGTTAAGTTTAAGTCCTTTATTAAAGGTCACTATACTGATTATGTTGATAACCCAGAAGATTATCCTGAGGCAGGGATGGGAGGAGCAAATATAGGTCCAGAATTTACAGAAATGGAGTACCTTGAACTCAAAAGATTAGATGAGATAGAAAGAAAACTCTTTAAGGAAGGGAAAATTTCATCTCTTTCGAAGTTTATTGAGACTATAACAAATGCAGTTATCAAGAGCAATAGATGGCGGAAATGGTTAAAAGGAGATGAAAAAGGGGAAAACTTTGAAGATTTAAAGAAAGGAAGAAAAGAGTGGTTGATAAAAACTGGTTGCCGTTATGTCTGGACGGTTCCGGAAGTATTGATTTCAAGGGAAGGGTTATATGGAAATTTATCAAAAAATGGTATAGATGCAAAGACCGCTGTTTTACTCAACATTGAAAGATCAATGGATAGATATTTCAATGCCTTTAATTTAATTGACATCAATGATATTTTATTAAATTATTTAACCCAAAATTGATATAGAGAATAGAGCGAAAAAATCTAAATAGGAGGTAAAATGGGGATAGCGGATTATATGCTTGTTGGTGTGTTCTTAGCAGGCATTTTCTGGCTTGGGTCGCTTTTTTATAAGTGGATTGGAGAGCCGGATGATTTCTATGTTGCCGGTAGAAAACTTACGCCCTTTATCCTTGCTGCGACTCTTGTTGCAACCAATGTTAACCTTTACAGTTTTGTGGGACAGAGTGGTGTTGCTTATAAGAATGGCATATCCATTATATGGCATACCTGGACAGGGAATATGGCGGTTGTTTTTTCAGGCCTATTTGTCATTCCAATTCTACGAAGACTAAAGATTCGCACAATTCCTGAGTTTTTAGGAACACGTTACAATCGAAGTGTCCGCATTTTGGTCGGCTTTCTCTGGGTTCTTCGCCTTGCCTTTTGGCTCGGAGTTGTTCTTTATACTGCAGTGACAGCAGGACAGGCAATCACAGGGATTCAGTCCTACACTTTTTGGGTTCTCGTTTTTTCTCTAATTGTAATTATTTACACAATGGTCGGAGGAATGTGGTCAATAGCCCTTACGGATGTGGTGCAGTTTATCTTGATGATGGCTGGTGCTTTAATTGCCCTGCCTCTTGCAATGAAAGCTGTTGGTTGGTGGCCAGGTTTAGTACTCAGACTTCCACCCGCTCATCTTGATTTAATAACAAAAACCGGACCGTATAATTGGGCTTTTGTAATTGCTATCTTCTTTTTAGGAATTCAATGGGCTTGTACAGATCAGGGGCTATTACAAAGAGCCTTTTCAGCAGAGAGCACAAAGACTGTAGCAAAAGGTTTAGTTATGGGGGGGATCATTGCAACTCCATTTGCTCTTTTATGGATTATCCCTGGACTTGCTTCCAGTGTTCTCTATCCAGGTTTAGCAAATGCAGATTCTGCTATTCCCACTCTCCTTGTAAGTCTACTTCCAACTGGAATTTTGGGTTTAGTTGTTTGTGGCCTGTTAGCTTCTCAGATGTCAACAATTGACTCTAATCTGGGTGCTACAGCTACCCTTTTTACCAATGATATATACAATCGATTGCTCAAAAGAGAACCAACAAAGAAAGAGATTCTCAGGGTTGCACGTATAGCAACAATAGGTGTGGGCATATTTATGATGGGTTTTTCCTATCTTATCCCCAAATTAGGTGGTGCAGTGAATGCTTATCTTACAGTTATAGGCATTATGGATATGCCCTTATTTATAGTGGCTATTGTTTACGGTTTGTTATGGAAAAGGTCAACTTGGCAGGGAGCAATTATGGGTTATTTTGCTGGAGCGATTGCCGGGGCAATTGTCAAATTCGGGCTCGGTTGTGGAGTTCCAATGGCTACCCTTACAAGTGGCGGAACCGCTCTTTTAATTTGTCCCTTAGTGAGTCTTCTGACCCCAAAGCCCGATGAGGGCAAAATAGAGAAGATTTTTAAAGCCAAGGTGACAAGCGATGAAGAGATAAAAAGAGGAGAAGTTTATCATATTATCCCGGAATCCCTGGCAGGGAAGATAAGTTTAGGTGTTTTGGGTTTTGGATTCGTTTTATTTTTTGTTGGGACAATTCTGGGCAGTCAATCTTTGAAAATCTCCTCTTTACTTGCGACAGTTGGGAATGATTATTTATTTTTTAGGAGGTTTTCTTAGAATTCATTATGAATAAAAGTATCAAAGTTTTCATTATGTAAACTTTAAAGAATAGCAAAAGGAGGTTATTTTGAAAAACCTTGACAAAAGTGAGGTCAGAATTGAAGAATTAGAACGTTCAAATAACAAAAAGGAAGTAAATGGCCTAAAATTTACCGGGAGTGGCAAAGAATTTATTAAAACTGTAAGTGAAAAAACAGGGTTGGATGGTTTCGTTATTTTAGATTCCATAATAAATCATCTATTAGTCAAAAAAGGGGTGGATTGGAATAATCCAATCTTGGGTGAATACTTAGGTATTTTTAATGATTCATTAGCTTCTTTTTGCTTAATCTGGGATAGGAACTCTGGGCAATTTGTTTCACACGGAGTGGTCTTTCAATCAAAAAAGACCCCCGGGGTTGGTCTCGTAGCCCATATAAGAACTCTTGATGATTATAAAGGGATGGGTTTAGGGACATTGGTTACCGAAGAGGTTACAAAAGCTGCTTTTAGTAATGGGGCAAAAGTTGTTGTTCTGGCTACAGATGATAAACTCCACAGAATTGAATCGGGAGAAAAGGCTGCCTATACTCTTTATTCAAAAATTGGATACGGTATAATAGCAGAGAAGAAATTAGCAGATACAGTGGACTGGTTAATGATAATTAATAAAGAAATATTTGATGATTGCGAGAGAGCAAAGAGGAAAAACAACGGGAGATTTCCAAAGCATATTTCTGATGATATAAAGGGAAAACAACGAAAGCTCATTGAGAGAGTCAGGCAAGAATTTGGTTCAAAAAGGGCTAATCTTGAGGTTGACAAAGTTACAGAAGGAAATATAGCAGGACTTTTTATGTTGACCGCCTTAAGTCCAGAAAATGATTTTAAAGTCAAATTGGATTCCTGGGATGTTCATCAAGGTCCAGAGTTTGAAAGAACTTTTGTTGTTAACGTCAGACCAGCCCTGTTGGATAAAGATAGGCTTGAAGATGCCTCCCTGGTTTTAAGAGATGAGAAAGGTCTTATTGTTGCTGTTTGTGCAGCCAAGCAAGTTTATCCCTTTAGCAGGAATGCGATGAAGATTGATTTCTATTGTATCCCTGACTTTTTAATTCACAATAAAAAAGCGGTATTGGATTTAATTTATGAAATTGAGGAAAGGATTAAAAAAGCAGAGAATGCTCCAGAACCCTGTATACTATCTTTCTGTGGGATTGATGAAGCAAAATTATCAATATTTGAAAGTCTTGGTTTTAAAAAGACAGGGAATAAATATCAATACTATAGTCAAGACGGTACACTGAGTTATGAGACGGTGGAGTATTCTAAGAAACTGTAACAAAGATTTGCTTATATCACCATAGGAGGTAAGGTTACGGAAATGTTTGATTCGTCTTGGTTAGTAATTTGCCAGTGGAAATAATAAAAATGGAGGTAAAGATGAGTGTGCATATCTATAAAAAATCCTATTTTTTTTGGGGCATTTTATTAATTTTTTTGCTCTCATCTTGCACTCGTGGTCCGAAAGTCATGTTGCCAGGAGAGATGAGTGATGGCTCCATCCTGTTGCCCAATCACTACAAGTTAACGCCAGTAGGAGAGCAAATTCCTGTGGGAGATTTGCCTTTAAATATGGTTATCAGTCCTGATGGAAAATTTCTGGCCGTGACAAACAATGGCTGTAGTGAGCAGTTTGTTTCCATTATTGACGTGGCAACTCACGAGCAAATTCAAACCCTGCCCGTGCGGGCTTCTTTTTTTGGAATTGATTTTACCAATGATGGAAACTCTTTGTTTGTTTCCGGTGGGGGTATAAATCAAGTCTACAGATTTGTAAAGCAGAACGGCAAATTTGTGCTTGCCGATTCCATCAGGATATCAAAGGATCCGAAAGCGAATATATTTGTAATGGGAATAAAATCTGCCGATAACGGAAAGACTCTCTACGTGGCAACTAAGGCTTTAAAGGAGATTCTAAAGATTTCCATTCCAGACAAAAGAATTGTAAAAAAACTTCATTTGGGAAGTTTTCTGTACGATGTTCTTCTAACTCCAGACAAGAAAAAGCTCTATGTGAGTGAGTGGGGAGGAAAATCCGTTGCAATAATTGATCCGCGAAATTTTACCGTTCTAAAAACCATTCCGGTAGGAGATCATCCCAATAAGATGGCCTTATCCAGGGATGGCCGTTTATTTGTTGCAAACGCCAACACGGACAATATTTCTGTAATTAACACAAATACAGATTCGGTCGTGGAAACCATTTCTATTTTGCCTTATAAGGATGCGCGTTATGGATCCACTCCAAATGGATTGGCTATTTCACTAGATGGGAAGATGCTTTTCGTGGCCAATGCGGACAACAACGATGTGGCAGTCGTAGACATCTCTCACCCTGGTGCATCAAAAATTCTGGGACTGATTCCCGCTGGTTGGTATCCTACAGCGGTGGCCCTTTCAAAAGATGGTAAAGAGTTGTTCATTGCCAATGGTAAGGGGGTAAAATCAAAAGCTAATCCAAAGGGACCCATTCCTACGGAAAAAGGGTACGAAACTAAACAGTATATTGGGGATTTGCTCTGGGGAACGATTTCGGTCTTACCTGTACCAGATAAGAAGAAACTGGCCACATTTACCCGGCAGGTATGGAAAAATAACGGGTGGGGTCGAGTTACCAAGAAAAAGAATAGGCCCTTAATTCGAAAGATTCACGCTATTCCTCGTAGGGTTGGTGATCCATCATTCATTAAACATGTGGTTTACATCATTAAAGAAAATCGAACCTACGATCAGGTTTTTGGCGATTTCCCACAGGGAAATGGTGATACTTCACTGGTCTTGTTTGGGCGGAAAATAACGCCGAATCACCATAAATTGGCTGAAACTTTTGTCCTATTTGACAATTTTTATGTGAATAGTGAAGTAAGCGCAGATGGACACGAATGGTGTGATGCAGCGATTGCCACTGATTTTGTGGAAAAGACCTGGCCTACTGTTTATTCCGAAAGAGGAGGAAAGTATCCAGGAGAGGGGAATCTTGAGATTGCATTTCCTACAATTGGCTACATCTGGGATATGGCTGCGAAGAAGGGTATCTCCTATCGAGACTATGGTGAATTTATATACGCTACTGGTGACACAACCGAACCCAACGAAACAAATATGACCAATTTAAAAGGACATTTTGACCGCAGATATCGGCCGTGGGATCTGGATTACCCGGATGTTTTGCGGGCAAGGGAATTCATCCAAGAATTTCATGAATATGAAAAAACAGGAAGCTGGCCCAATTTAATAATTATGCTTTTACCCGATGATCACAACTATGGAACGACCCCCGGAAAACGAACGCCTCGAGCCATGACAGCGAATAATGATTTGGCTCTTGGGATGATAGTCGATGCCATTTCACACAGCCAATTTTGGAAAGAAACCGCCATTTTCGTTGTAGAAGATGATGCCCAGAATGGGCCAGATCACGTAGATTGTCACCGAAGTGTAGCTCTGATAGCTTCTCCTTATGCAAAACGAGGATATGTTGACCACAATATGTACGACACAGCGAGCTTGTTAAAAACCATTGAACTTATTTTGGAATTACCTCCCATGAGTCAATACGATGCGGCAGCCTTTCCCATGTTTTCTGCATTTCGGGATAAACCAAATACGGCACCTTATGACAATTTACCAAATGAATGGCCTTTGGAGGAATACAACACGAAAACAGCTTACGGAGCTGCAGCCTCTCTTGCTATGAATTTCAAGGAACCAGACCTGGTTCCTATGCAGGAATTAAACGAAATAGTATGGAAATCCATTAAAGGAGTGAATTCGGAAATGCCGGGAATTAAAAATGAACGCTATCGGCAATTATTTTAAACTTGAATCAAAAGGCCAAACGCTCAGAATGAATAGTCGTTGGTTACTCACTTGCCACCTACTCACATCGAAAAAGAGAAAGAGATAGGGAATAAAAAAAATCTAAAAAGGAGGCATGATGCCTACTCGACAATTATTTAAATTAAGAGTGTTTTATGCGGTAGCTTTATTTGCGCTTTATCTGCCAACAACTTTAGCTGAGAGAGTGAGATTCGATGAAAAGCTCGTTGGTAACAAGCAGACTTTTTACCTTGGCAACGATAAGATCACATGTTCGGTTATTTTTATAGATAGGAAACTGGGATCAGACAGGCTCGAGACAAAATCAGAGTGGTCTTCAAAGTTTGGTGTAGGAAAAACTATAATTGAAACCGATGCGGATTTTATCTTGGATGTGATGTGGACCGGCTGGCGTGCTCCAGGGAAGATTAGTAATGCAGATAATCCAGTTCAGTTTTCAAAGAAGGATTTTCAACTGAAGAGACAGGAGATTCGCGAACTTGAAGGAGGGGTAAAAGAACTGAATCTTTACTTTTTTGGTTTGAATAATCCCTTTAAGTTGAGAATGACATATCAACTAAAACCCGAAGCCTTTTATCTACGAAGAAAAATTGCCATTTCTGATACGCTGGGAGGGCTTCATTTTCTTAGGAAAATCTGGCCTCGTCGAGGAGAAATCTATGGGGAAGCATCGATTGTAAAAGAAGGAGGTTTCGGTCAGCCTGTGGCATTTAAGATTGGAGAAGGAGGTGGTTTTTTCGGCCTGGAGTATCCCACTTCCAAAAATCACCTTACCCTTGATAATGGGAAAATTATGATTCTCTGCGGTCAGGTCATGGGTGGGAAAATCGGCAATAAATGGGTCAATAGTGAGTGGGTTGTATCAGCTATTACACCTGACCACTATCTAAAGCGCTGGTTCTTTTCTTATATAGATGATATCCGTGTGGCTCCTTTAAAACCTTATACTCTTTATAATACCTGGTATGACTTGCGAGACCCTGTCATGGTGAAAGATTCTCTTAATGTAATGAATGAAAAAAATGTGAAGCGTATTATCAATTTGTTCAGAAAAAATATGATTGAGAAGCATAACTTAAATCTGGATGCTTTTGTTCTGGATGATGGTTGGGATGTATATAAGAGCGATTGGGTGTTGTCGAGTGAACAATTTCCTAACGGCTTGAAGCCGATCGCTATTGATCTAAAAAAAACCAATACTAATTTGGGAATCTGGATTGGCCCGATAGGCGGTTATTCTCACCGTAACTGGAGATTAGGATGGATGCGCGAACACGGATATGAGGTTGTAGGCGGTGAGTTGTGCCTTGCCGGGAAAAAATACAGCCAACTTTTTAAGAAAAGGGTTGTGGATTTTGTTGAGAAATATGGAGTTGGTTACTTCAAATGGGACGGGATTCAATTTTCCTGCAGCGAACCTGATCATGGCCATCCCATAGGGATCTATTCTCGACGGGCTGTGATGGAATCTGTAATTGAAAAGTGTCGAGCTGTGAGGGAGAAAAAGCCAGATATCTTTTTAAATATTACTTCAGGAACATGGTTAAGTCCCTGGTGGGTAAAGTATGCAAACACGATCTGGATGCAGGGGGGCGATTACGGTTATTCAGAGGTGCCTTCAATCAGCCGTCGGGATGCAGCTATGACTTATCGGGATTATGTCCTCTATGATGATTTTCGGAAGAAAGATTTCTGGTTTCCCATTGCTAACCTGATGACACATGGAATCATCAAAGGAAACTTACAGGGTCTGAGAGAAAAGGAACCTCTTGATAAGTTTACAAACAATGCCCTGCTTTATTTTGCTCGTGGTGTTTCCATGTGGGAATTGTATATCTCGCCTGATCTGTTAACAGAAGGTGAATGGAATGCAATATCAAATTCGATTAAATGGGCAAAGGATCGTTTCTCTATTCTTTCTAAACCCACTGAGATAATAGGTGAGAATCCCGGTGATGGGATGGCCTATGGGTATACCCACTTTTCCGGAAAACACGGGATTTTGGCTGCAAGAAATCCCTTCATCGAACCAAAGAGTTTAATAATTGAATTGACTCCTTATTACGGTGTTGTTCCTGACGCTAAATCTTTGGTTCTCGAACGGGTTTATCCCACCCAATGGATATCTCCAAAATTATATTCCTCTGGTGCAAAGATTGAAATTCAACTCGATGGATATGAAACAGCAATTTATGAGATTTATCCACTCAAAGAAGCCTCTAAACCTTTACTTGCAGGGGTAACATTCGATCCAGTGAATATAAAAGGAAACAAACTCAATTTGAAATTTTATAATGCTAACGAAGCTCGAATACTAAATCCGGAGAAGGTTAAAACCATCGAGTATTGTGGTAAAAAGGTAGGGCTTAAAAATCTATCAATTTCAATAGAACATCAATCTACTCCTGTAGAAGATTACTCTGTTAAACGAGTTAATCAAAAAGAAGGTTCAGAGATAGATGTCAGATTCACCCTTCGTGAATCATCGCATCAAGCCACTTTGTCAATTCTCCTCTCCCCCTCTGAGGGTTCAAAAGGAAAAGCTCTACCTAAGGTTACTATTTATTTAGACCGAAAAGAAGCAAAAGCCAGTATCCAAATACAGAAAGGTCTTTGGGAATGGTATAGTATCAATGTTAGCCCTGGTAAACACCTCTCAAAGATTCATATCATACCCACTCAAAATAAAGAATGGAAGGGGAAAGCTTCTGTTTGGCTTATTTCCAAGCAAGAACAAATAGTCAAGGAAATTTCTTTTACCTCAAAAGAAAAATTAATCAAAAGACCTTTGCCACCTCGAGTTTTGCCTTCTGGAGTGATTCAACGAACTATAAAATTAGGAGAAGTTGAGATTTAATTACCAAAAAACGGAATTCAAGATGACAATTGACAAATCAAAAAAAGATAATATTTTACAGTCATAGGTAAAAGAATTTCTCAATTTATCTCAAACTAAGGAGGTAGAATGAAGTTATTAAAAATTTCTTTGGTAATGATTCTTATTCCTCTATTTTTTAGTATAGATTCAGAAGCACAAACTATCCAGTCAAAAAGGGAAGACATTTATCACAGGGGATGGATAGATCTAAACAAGAATGGCAAAATTGACCCCTATGAAAATCAGAAATTGGATATAAAAGAAAGAATCGAAGATCTGATTGCGCGGATGAGTATGGAAGAAAAAACCTGTCAAATGGCGACATTGTATGGATACGGTAAGGTAGCGAAGGACGAACTGCCCACTAAAGAGTGGTTCAATAAGATATGGAAGGATGGAGTAGCCAATATTGATCAGCATCTCGAAGGAAGCCCTCAAACCGAATACTCGTGGCCTCCGTCAAAGCATGCTCAAGCCATAAACGAGGTTCAGAAGTTTTTTATTGAAAAGACGAGATTGGGAATACCCGTGGACTTCACCCAAGAAGGAATCCATGGAGTCCATCATGAAGATGCCACGTGTTTTCCGGCCCCAATCGGAATGGCCAGTATGTGGGATGAAGAATTGGTAGAGGAAATTGGTCATATCACCGGTAAAGAAGCCAGAGCTCTTGGATACACTAACATATATGCCCCTATTTGTGATCTTGCTAGGGACCCGAGATGGGGGAGGGTTGTGGAGAATTACGGAGAAGATCCATACTTAGCTTCACGACTTGCAGTTGCAATGGTTAAAGGGATTCAAGCTGAAGGTGTAGTATCAACTCTGAAACATTTTTGTGTCTACGGCATACCAAAGGGAGGACGCGATGGTCCATGTAGGACAGACCCAAAGGCCCCCCCGAGAGATGTAGAGAATATCTATTTGGCTCCTTTCAGAGCAGCTATTGTGGAGGGTGGAGCTCTTGGCGTAATGACTTCTTACAATGATTATGATGGAATACCGATTACTGGAAGTAAGGAGTTCCTTACAAAGAAACTTTGCGAGGAGTGGGGTTTTAAAGGATATAAAGTTTCAGATAGTGATGCAGTAAAATTTATCTTCAGTAAGCATCATGTGGCGNCAACTTATAAGGAAGCGGTACGACAATCTGTTGAAGCAGGTCTAAATGTACGGACAACCTTTAACCCGCCGGAAGTATTTATAAATCCTCTCCGGGAGCTGGTCAAAGAGGGTAAACTTTCCATGAAGACCATCGATGAAAGGGTCAGAAGCGTTTTAAGAGTTAAGTTTCTTCTGGGGCTTTTTGATAATCCATATGTAGAAGAGCCTCTGCTGAGTGATAAGATAGTCCACTCTAAAAAGCATCAGGAGTTGGCTCTCAAAGCATCACATGAATCAATAGTGCTTCTAAAGAACGAAAAAAGCCTTCTTCCTTTGGATAAAGATATAAAGTCCATTCTCGTCACTGGACCTAATGCAAATGAAAGCCATGATGTATTAGGCACGTATGGGCCTATAAATGTTAAAATGATTACGGTGTTAGAAGGAATCAAAAACAAAGTTTCTTCGGAAACTGAGGTGAAGTACGTAGAAGGTTGTGAGCTTATAGATAAAGAGTGGCCGGAAAGCGAAATCTTACCAAATCCTCCCTCAGAGACAGAAAAGGCCCGGATTGAAGAAGCTAAAAGTATAGCTAAAACCGTGGATGTGGTTATCGTCGTGTTAGGTGGATCCAACCGAACGTGTGGCGAAGGCCGTTCCAGGACCAGTTTGGATCTTCCTGGCTTTCAGCCGGATTTAGTCAAGGCAATATACGAGACTGGAACTCCAACAGTTGTCGTATTACTAAATGGCCGGGCTTTAACAATCAATTGGATAAATAAGTATATTCCAGCAATTATAGAGGCATGGTATCCTGGAGAAAAAGGTAGCCAAGCTATTGCTGATGTGCTTTTTGGAGACTACAATCCAGGTGGAAAACTTCCTGTAACTTTTCCGAAAACAGTCGGGCAAATTCCCATAAATTTTCCTCATAACCCCGGTACTCGGGGTAAAGGAAGATGCCGAGTGTCAGGAGTCCTATATCCGTTCGGATACGGGCTTAGTTATACGGAATTTAAGTATAGCAATTTGAAGATAACTCCTGAAGAGAGTGCTGATGGAAATGTCAGTGTAAGTGTTGATGTAAAGAATGTCGGCGATATGAAAGGGGATGAAGTCGTTCAATTATACATAAACGACGTTGTCAGTAGTGTAATCACACCTGTTGAAGAACTAAAAGGGTTCAGAAGGATAACACTTGAACCTGGTGAGAAGAAGAAGGTAAGCTTTAGCCTCGTAGCTGACCAACTATCGCTTCTTAATCGTAATATGGAGCGTGTTGTTGAACCGGGAGTTTTCAAAGTTATGATTGGCAGTTCGTCTGAGGATATTCGTTTGAAAGGAGAGTTTGAAGTTTTTTCTGGAGATTGACAATATTTAAACATTGTAAAAATTTTTGTAGATTAAAAAGCTTTACATTATTTTTCCAAAATATTTTTTTCTTTAGGTTAAACAAAGGAGGGGAAATGAAAAAATTCAAAAAATGTATCTCCCATCTAATTATAATATTTTCTCTTCTGGGTTTAGAGATAAGTTGTTCAAGGGCTCCCCAATATAGCCCGGGAGGTCTTGGCTTTTACTACATCGACAGTGAAAATGGCGACGATGAGAACAAGGGAACCACTCCCGAAAAGGCTTGGAAAACTCTGGAAAGAGTGGATTCCACAGTTTTTGCCCCGGGTGATAATATCCTGTTTAAGGCGGGCACTTATTATTCAGGCCGGATTAAACCCCAAGGCTCAGGCACTCAGAACCAGCCTATTGTGATCGATATGTACGGAGATGGAGCCAAACCCTGTGTTGCTGCGCAGGGTCAGTTTTTAGAGGCCCTTCTACTTTACAACGTGGAATACTGGGAGATAAGCAACCTGGAGATTACCAACACAGGTAAGGAACGGGAGCCAGACCGTGCTGGTGTAAGGATTGTTGCGGAAAATTTCGGAACAGCTCACCACATCTATCTCAGAAATCTTTATGTGCATAATGTCAATGGAAGTAATGTCAAGAAAGAAGGAGGTGGTGCAGGAATCCTGTGGGATAATCGAGGGGAGGAGGTAAAAAGTAGATTCGATGACCTGCTAATCGAAAACTGTCATCTACTTAGAACGGATCGAGATGGAATCAAAGGAAGAAGTGCCTATTGGTCACGGGAAAAATGGTTTCCAAGCTTAAACGTCGTGATCCGTGGTAACCTCCTTGAAGACATCGGCGGCGATGGCATTGTTCCTCTTGGTTGTGACGGCGTTTTAGTTGAGTACAATGTGCTTCGGGGTGCTCATGAGCGCGCAAATGACTATGCAGCAGGCATCTGGCCCTGGAGTTGCGACAATGCCACCTTTCAGTTTAATGAGGTCAGTGGTGTCAAGGGGACTAAAGACGGCCAGGGATTCGACTCTGATTATAACTGCCGAAATACCCTTTTTCAATACAATTACAGTCACGATAACGAAGGTGGATTTATGCTTATATGTTCTGATGGGGGAGCAAAGAAAGAAGTTAACGTAGGCTGTATAGGAACAGTTATTCGATACAATATTAGCCAGAATGATAACCACCGGTCTTTCCATATAGGGGGTCCTGTAAAAGATACTAAGATTTACAATAATGTAATCTACATTGGTAGAGAGTTAGATGTTCACATCTTTTTAAATTCGAATTGGTCTGGATGGGCTAATGGAACTTCTGTCTACAATAATATTTTTTATGTTGAAGGGACAGGGAGATACAGCTATGGAATTAGTAGAAATGAGGATGGCACATATAATACTGAATCTGGATTTGGTGGAAGCTCTAACAATATCTTTGATTATAATGTTTTTTACGGTAATCATATAGACAAACCTCAAGATGAGCACGCTCAAAGTAACGATCCAATGTTAATTAATCCTGGTTCAGGTAAAACCGGACGAAATACTTTAGACGGGTACAAATTACTTGAAGGTTCTCCCTGTATCGATTCTGGAATGGAGGTCCCCGATAACGGAGGAAAAGACTTCTGGGGTAATTTCGTTCCATATAATGATATAACCGACCGAGGTGCCTATGAATATTCCAGGGATACAATATAAAAGGAAATAAAAATTTATAATAAGGAGGAGAAATGCATAAAAGAATTAACCTATCTCTAAAAACAATATTGTTCATTGGGCTTTTAATACTCACATGTCAACCAGTTGAAAAGGAGATTACAACTAAAGCACCAAGAAATGTAAAAGTCCCATTTTACTTAAGAAACAGAGTTGCTGAAGCGTTGCCCAATGAAGGTCTTAATGTGTGGGTTCCCACTGGATTATTTCGAGAATCTCAATTAGTTAGGGTACCTCGATTTCCTCGGGATATTCCCAGTAGCGAAGACCGAAATCTGACCTTAGAAGGGGTCCGAAATGAACAGATCTCTGCACAACTTGCTGTTGCGAGTACTGATTCCATCGATAATCTCTTTGCTTCTGTTAGTGATTTGATTTCTGAAAGTGGAGCGAGAATATCGGCCGAAAACTTTCAAGTAAGATTTGTTAAATATATGCCCGTAGTGAGTAACCCCATTGCCTGGGGTGCCAAGGTGAAAGATGTAGCAGGTAGAGGTTTATCCGGCGATAGAAATCCAGATGTAGTAGGTGATCCTCTTCTGGAGACGAAAAGCGTTAGCGTTCCAAAGTGTCGAGCTCAACCAATCTGGTTTACCTTTAGAATACCAAAGGCTACCAAACCGGAAAATTACAGAGGCTCAATCGCCATTAGTGCAAATAACTGTGAACCTATTCACTACAATCTCAATCTCAAAATAAACCATATTGTAATACCTGATTCAAAGAATTATAAATTTCACTTAGACGTTTGGTTGAACTATAACGCTATTGCAGAAATTTACGGCCTCCAGCCCTGGTCGGAGGAGCATTGGGATTTAATAAAGGAATATCTAAAAGATTTAGCTTCTCGAGGTCAAAAAGTTATAGGAACAACAATCATCGAAGAACCATGGCAGATAAACTGGTTTGGGTGGCGTTCTCAAACGGAGATAGGTTATGAAAGCATGGTCAAATGGCACTATGATGGGGTAAACTGGTTTTTCGATTACTCGATTTTCGATCGATGTGTAGAAAGTGCTATGGAACAAGGAATTGACTCCTGGATTGGAGCTTACTCAATGCTTGTCTTCAGAGGTAAACAACGCCTCACCTATTATGATGAGCAAAAGGGGAAAGTAATTGTTGAAAAGGTAGGAGTAGGGAGTGATCGGTGGAAGGAAGTTTGGACTGCATTTCTTAAAGACTTTACAAGTCACCTTAGGAAAAAGGGTTGGCTCAATAAAACCGCAATTTCTTTTGACGAAAGACCTCCCGAACAAATGGAGGAGGCCTACAAACTTATCAAAAAGGTTGCCCCGGAACTTGCTTACCATCTTAGGGTTGCAGGATCCACGGAAGTAAGTGATTATTCTTATGACCTTTCTGTATACTATGAGTATCTACTAGGAAAAGAATATGCTCCGGAAAAAATCAAGGAAACTTTGAAAGATCGAAAGAGAGAAGGAAAAATTACAACTTTCTATATTTGCGGAATGCCGCCTCACCCAAATAACTTCGTTTTTTCACCCTCAATTGAATCACAAATGCTACCCTGGATATCTGCGAAATATAAATTAGATGGCTTTCTCAGATGGGCTTATTGCAGTTGGCCAAAAGATGTTTTCAAGTCTCCTGTATTCAGATATGTGGAAGGTGATGAATACCAAGTTTATCCTGGCATTAAAGGTCCTATGTCCAGCATTAGATGGGAGCTTCTCAAAGAAGGAATCGAGGATTATGAATTAATAAGTAAATTAAGGAGAAAACTTGGAGGAGAGGATAATAGAGCGCTCCAACATGCAATAGAACTTGCCACTAGAAACCCTGACGGAAGAAAGAAAGAGATTAGTGACTTGATTCAAGCTAGAGATATTGTGGTGAAGGAACTATTGAAGATAAGTGAATAAGATTTCAAAAATAAACCATGCCTTTTAGAGGTATGAAATTTTTATTAAAAGGAGGTAAAGAAATGTTAAATAAAAGGTTTTTTATCTTGGGTTTAGCCTTGATTATTGTTGTTAGCTATGCTTCTTCACCTGTGAACTTAGAAATCAAGCCTTTTCGAGTTATTGTAATCATCGGCACCCAATGGAAAGATCCTATGAATTATATGGTTACAAAATCCAGTGGAGCAGAATANGAAAGAAACATCATCTCTACAAGATATGAGAGTATAGAGTTTAGTGGCTATTCACGCANGCCTGAAGTTCCCGAGCCCACAGATTTTTATAACCTAATGATTTTGCTTAAGTCCTGGGGTATTCCTTTTGATGTTGTCCGTCTGGATCAGCAGTTTTTAGACCGGAACATGTTTCTTGGACCGGATGGAAGACCTATCTATGGCACAATCATCTGGGATGTTAATGAGAGTGAAAAACTTCTACATCCTGATTATAGTATTGTGAAGGATATGGTGATGAATTATGGCATTGGCTTGATTGCTCTCTCCGATCGCATTCACCCCCTTGAGATTCAATCTCTTTTAGGGGTTAATTATATAGGCTCCTGGATGAGCAATACAGAGTTGAATATTGTCCGTCAGCATTTTCTTACCAAAGACCTTAAAAGACCCCTTGATTACACTGATGGAGAAACCGCCTACAAACAGCGAGTACAAGTTGAATTGAGAAAGGGGACAATAGCTCTTGTAAGACAAGGACCCTACCCACAGGTAACCGTGAGGTCTTTTCCATCAGGTGCTCGTGTTGTCTGGATAGGGAGCGATTACAACGCAATGTTCTCATATCAGGCGATAAGAACTCTTTTACGGAGAGCCATAACCTGGACTATTGGCTACAATCTCTACAAAACATGGGATAACAATGTTATCATGATTATGGACGATATGGGAGGCATTGGCCAATGTTCTTGGCTGGAACACTGGCACTATCCAACCTTATCGGTTGATACAATTGAACATTACCTGATAAAGCCACTCCAGGCGCACAAGGCAGTTTTGAACCTTAATGTAATTCCAGGGTTTGCGAATGATAAAAAGCGATGTGTAGAACCAACCTTTAAACAGAAATTTGTCGATGAATATGGAACCGAGCAAAATTCTATTTCAACCAAGAGAGGGATTGATAAAGGATTAAAGGCAGGTGTTTTTGAGATAATGTGCCACGGCCTATCCCATATGCAGCCAGATCTAACTGGTTGGTGGGGCTCAAAATTAGATCAGGAAAGGGCCGAAGTTGGTTGGTATAGAGAATTTGGTGACACTAGACGAGGAAAGGAAATACCAGCTGCTGAACAATTATGGCGAATGAAAACGGCTAAGAGTTGGTTGGAATTCCAGTTCGGTGTCACACCTCTTGAATTTTGTGCCGGGGGTGGAGGTAGTTCACTCTCCTATCCGAATAATACTCATCGATTAGCAGGTCAAGCTGGTTTCGGTTGGTATGGATGGGATTCAGGTTATTTAGGACAAGATATGGTTATTGTCAATTGGGATTTTTTTGGTACCCATGATGCTCCTTTGTTTATGGGAGCTCCTCCAAACGGACATGATTTTGGAATAACAACGGAACCTAAAGAATTCGTGACTATCTTTGAAAAATACCCGAAGGCCCATTTTATAGGGATAAACGAGTTTATTGGTTATCTCCATGCCAACAATTCTGGAGAATTGACGAACGTTGAGAAAATGAAGTTGCGTTTAACCGTTAAATATGATGATCATTACTGCCAGCATTTTAAAGAACACTCTTCAAAATGGACTTTCGAGCTATCTGATTGGCTTGCAAAAAGCATGGGTAAGGAACTTAAAGTCAAAGTCGATGGTAAAGAAATTCCAGGTAAAGAAATTTCTAAGGGACCTTTCGATATATCAATACCGGCTGGAGTTGGTGAACACTATATTGAAATCAGATAGGTTTTTTAAAAAGGGCAAATTTTGACATTATATTTAAAGGGAATAGGGGTCAGGTCTTGATTTTTGAATTTTTGAGCAGTCATAGTGATAGAATACCCCTTGTCTTGACTTTTAAGTGTTTCAACTG
>JGI24025J20009_10001109_pt1 | contig 20608 bp, 22 predicted proteins | sample Cruoilmetagenom3_FD_20009 | JGI IMG/M metagenome (IMG submission 20009) | reverse complement strand
ATTACATCCATCCTCGGCAGGGAACTTCTCTCCATCTTCATAAGTCTCTCCCATATATTCACATGTACCCTTACTAAATACCTCAGAATCAATTAAATTTGTTAAAATAAGCACTATGATAATTCCTAGTATTGAAGCTAGAACAATCAAAGAAATAATTAATATTTTGGAGGGTTTCTTGATAATACTACTCTCTTTCTTATCTAAATTATTCTCATTGGCAAATGGATCTTCAGAAATCTTACTTTCTTCCATATTTTTAAAATTACAATTTATGCCAAATATTAACACAAAGAATGGACAAAAAGAAGTTGGGTAATTGGTGAGCCGCCTGGGACTCGAACCCAGCACCTACTGCTTAAAAGGCAGTTGCTCTAGCCAGATGAGCTAGCGGCCCAACAGAAATGATTATACCCTTTGTAGATATACTTTTACAAGACTACTTAAACAAATCTTTTAACGGGCTAAACGACATTCTATGAATATCACAGGGACCATACTTCTTAATAGCTTCAATATGCTGTTTAGTACCATATCCCATATGATTCTCAAATCCATATTTAGGATACTTCTTACTCATCTGTAACATATACCTATCTCTAGTGACCTTAGCTATTACTGAGGCACAGGAGATTGAATAGTGTTTTGAGTCTCCTGCCTTAATCTTTTCCATACTGTAACCCAATATACTCTCAACATTTACACCATCAATAATTAAGTAGTCTGCTCTACTGCCTAACATCTTCTCTACTTCAGAGAGGGCACCCTGCATAGCTCGTCTTACCGCCCATTGTATGCCATTTCTATCAATTTTATCTTGCCCAATCATACACACCCCACAAGCCAATGAGTTAGCTAATATATAATCGAACGATTTCTCTCTCTGTTTTGCAGTCATTGTTTTACTATCTCTAATCACAGGACTAATATCTGTTTTGTTATCAATTACAACAGCCCCAGCACAAACTGGGCCAGCTAGGGGACCTCTCCCTGCTTCATCTATTCCTACAACATACTTTTTACCCTCTCTCCAAAGTTTTTCTTCTAATTTAATATCTGGGAATATCATAAATATATATTGTAAAAATACATCTAACTATGTATCATACTACTATGAAACAGATAATACTATCAACATTCATACTCTTCACTTTTACTTTTGTCTCACCAACCTATTTATATGCTCAAGAAGGAGATGTTACAAATGATATTACACAAGATCAAGAAGAAAACATGGAAGATGTATCCACTGAACAAAAGGACGAAACAGACAGTACAAGTCTGGAGGAAGCATTACAGAAAGAAGAAACAAAAGAAACAAGCTTCACTTTCTTTCAAATATTTGTAGCAGTGACAGCTCCTCTCACTTTCTTTGCACTCGCTTACTTACTAATAAAGAAGCTAAAGTTGTAAGACAGGCCTTCAATATTGTATATTGTATATATAGTTAAATTAAATATATTAATACTAATGAGCAATTCAACAGAAGACTTTTTCAAAGGATTAATCCTCGGTGCTGCAGTAGGAACTGTTGCAGGAATTCTTTTGCACCTAAATCAGGTAAAGAAACAAGAGAAGATATTAAACAATTCGCTTTAGATGTAAGCAACAAAGCACAAGATCTCTATGTCTCAAGTAGAAAGAAGGTTGAGAAAAAGATTGAAGATCTAAAGGCTACCGGTAAAAAGATAGACCTTGAAGTTTACAAAAAGCTTGTTGCAAATGTTATAGATGAACTCAAGAATGACTCTGAGGTTGCCTCCGACACAGCTAGAAAGATTGGTGAACAGCTAAATAAGGATTGGGGAGAAGTTAAAGCCACAATAGCTTAGGGTTGCCTTTTATAAGGCAAAATATTAAAATTGTTCAAATGCGAGAGTAGTTCAATTGGTAGAATGTCTCCTTCCCAAGGAGAAGGTCGCGGGTTCGAGCCCCGTCTCTCGCTTTGACTATTGATTAAAAGCACCCCCTTTGTTACAATTTGTGTTACAATTGCTGGTGTAGCTCAGTGGTAGAGCATTCCCTTCGTAAGGGACAGGTCGTTGGTTCAAATCCAGCCACCAGCTTTCAAAACATAAATGGAAAAATACAACTATACAATTACAAATCTCATACTCGATTACATAGTTAAGTACGAATTAGCAATTAAATCGATAAATGAAACTGTTATACCAAGCCCCCTCCTAAAACAAACTAGAGAACAACTAAGAGCAGATGAGATTGATAAACTTGGAGAATTAATCGCATATCCAATTGGATATAACAAAGCACTAACCGTACAAAGAGGTCAGGTAATGCCCTCAACCAAAAACAAATTAAAAATCTTTACCAATTTTAAAAATGTTCAAGACTATATCGACTCATACTCTGCAAAAAGTAATCTAAAACCCTCTATTGAGCTATCTACTCACCTAAACAAGATACTCATGAGGGGAATTGTTGAAGATTGGGATCTGGCAAGATTAAGAAGCTTCTCAGAAAAACCCTTCGACCTATACGATACTTGGTACAAACTAAGAGACTACTACCCTAACATTGATCCTACTGAATACCTCAATGATATTTTTAAAATGATAATTAATTCATCCACGAATACACATAAGCTAATTCAACTGAGTATACTACTATACGAATTTATCGATAAAGCACCATTCTTTGCCGGAAACCAAATAACTGCAATAGCTACACTAAAGATTCTCTCAAAGATATATGGAATAAATCCACACAACTCTATACCGTACTGCAAAGCATTCTTTTTGATAAGTGAAGATATTCAATCTGCTTTCAATATATCTAAAGGGAAGAGAGACCTAACAATCTTTATCGAAGCAGTGCTATATACCCTCTCTCTAACCGTTATGGAAACCTCTAGGAAACTAGTTGGTGAGTATGACAAGAAATTTAGTCTAAGAAAAGGTCTAGACAAAGATCTAAACTCTAGACAGATTAAAATTATTGAATATTTAAATAGTAATCCAAAAGTAACAAGGAGAGAATATACGAATATGATGGGAGTATCATTTATGACATCCTACCGAGATCTCCAGGAGCTGTTAGAAAAAGAATACATCCAACAGAAAGGAAAGGGGAGAGGAACATATTACATAATTCCGGATCAAGAAAGTAAGGAACAGGAAAGAGTAGAAAAGGAGATAGAAATATTCGGATAAATTGCAGTATACAAATAATATTGATATCATTTTACGATTAAATAACCAAGAAACGAGTGGACAAATCTAAATACGATATAATAATTGGACTAGAGATACACGTTCAGAGTAAAACAAAAAGCAAGATGTTTTGCTGCTGTGATGCAAACTACTTCGAGAAAGAACCAAATACACACGTTTGTCCAAACTGTTTAGGACTACCAGGAGCTCTACCTGTACCAAATAAAAGGGCAATAGAGCTATGCATATTACTAGGATTAGCAACTAACTGTGATATAGATGGCGAAATTCATTTTGATAGAAAACACTACTTCTACCCAGATCTTCCGAAGGGATATCAGATAAGTCAGTATAAAAGACCAATCTGCTCTGATGGGAAAATCGAGATTAACGATGAAGATGGTAAAAAACACACCATAGGAATAGAAAGAATCCATCAGGAAGAAGATGTAGCGAAATCAACACATCATACCGAATCTGATACTGGATTAAGATACTCCCTCGTTGATTACAATAAATCAGGAGTCCCTCTAATTGAAATTGTTAGTAAACCAAATATTAGAAGTGCACTTCAAGCTAGGGAGTATGCAAGTAAGATAAGGCAAATTGTGAGATACCTAGGAATCTCTGATGCTGACATGGAAAAGGGCCAGATGAGATGCGAACCTAATATATCAGTTCAAGAAATAGGCAAATGGGAATACAAAGATAATGGAATTGTCGCCATTGGAGAATACGAACTCAATCCTAAGGTTGAAGTAAAAAATATTGGTTCAATATCCGCAGTAGAAAAATCTATAGAGTATGAAGTAGAAAGAATAATAAAAAAGATTGAAAAAGGGGAAAAAATCACCCAACAAACAAGAGGATGGAATGCTGACAAAGGTATAACAGAATTTCAAAGATCTAAAGAAACCGCAGATGACTATAGATACATGCCAGATCCAGACATCCCCATTATTGAAATCTCAAGAGAGGATGTACAAAGAGTTAGTAAAGAAATTGTAGAACTACCAGATGAAAAGATTCAGAGATACAAAAAAGATTACGACCTTTCTGATTATGATTGTACTGTTCTAACTGCTGACAGAGAGATATCCAAATATTTTGAAGATGTCGTATCTCTACTTTCCAAAGATAGAGACAGTGAAAATGCTGCCAAATCTGTAGCTAATTGGATTACAGGTGCAGTCTTCTCAATTTCTAACGACTTAAAGATTGATGTAGATGAGAAAAATTTCCCTAAGAAAGATTTAGTTGAATTAATTAATAGATTTGAAAAAGGAGAAATAACTAGAAATAAAGCTGAAGAGATACTGAGAAAATCTTTAGAAAATGACAATGACTTTGATAATTTGATAAACAGAGCAATAAAAAAAGCCAAAGAGAGTGCTAATAACTTAGAAGATATTGTCAAAGAGGTTATTGAAGAGAATCAAAAAGCAGTTAATGATTATAAATCAGGGAAACAGGCTACGATTGGATATCTAATAGGTCAAGTCATGAAAAAGACAAAGGGTACTGCAGATCCTAATGAAGCTAAATCAATTTTAATAGAGAAATTAAATGGATAAAAAAACATTAAAACATATAGCAGAGCTATCCAGAATAGAACTCTCTGATAAAGAACTTGAAAAATTTACTCCTCAGATGGAAACTATATTAGACAGTGCAAAGAAGCTTCAAGAGATTGATACGAAAGCAACATCACCTATGAAAAGACATGTGTCCTTTGATTCTTTAAGAGAAGACAAATCAAAAGAAAGTCTTTCACAAGAGGAAGTTTTAAAAAACGCTAATCATAAAGAGAATGGATATATCAAAATATATGGGGAATTGTATGGCTCAATAGAGGAGTCCTAAATGAGAGAAACACTTTATAAATATCCCATTCTCTAGTAAAATATACCCGTCTGTTAGCCGAGATGGTGAAATTGGCAGACACGCTTGCCTTAGGAGCAAGTGGGATTAATATCCCTTGGAGGTTCGAGTCCTCTTCTCGGCATATTTAATACAACTAAAACGTACATGGAAAAGAAAATAGTAGCACCATTTCAGAAAATACTGCTCCAAAAAAGATTATGTGTAGGATGCACCTCTCCATTAGATAAAGCAAAAAAGTTAGGAAAACTATCCGAGAGAAGAGAACTTGTTGAATGTAGATGCAAGAGAAGGTATGTATACAACAAGGAATTAAATGAATATCAAAGGGCTTCTTTTCAGGAGGAGCAACAGTTCTTAAAAGAGCTTAACAAAAAACCTGTATTATAGTAAAATCACTGGAGGTAAGCCGCTATCGTCTAGTGGTTCAGGACGACAGGTTTTCATCCTGTAAACCGGGGTTCGATTCCCCGTAGCGGTACCAAATATATTAAACTTTAATGCCCCAAATGGATGTACGAACTCAAAAAAGAAGAGACAAATAAACAGACGAAAGTAACAGAATTTGTTGGATCGATTGGAAAATTTGTATACTCTCTAATCGAGACTATCTTAGTTGCTTTAGTATTAGCAATTGTCCTCTATCTCTTCATTATGACCCCACATGAAGTACTCGGGAGCTCAATGCACCCAACGTACAAGAATGGAGAATTTCTAATGGCAAATAAAATAACATATAAATTCTCTGAACCCAGAAGAGGGGATGTAATAATCTTTAAATATTCTGATACACAAGACTTCATAAAAAGAATTATCGGCACCCCAGAAGATGAGATAATGATTAAAGATGGAAAAATATATATAAATGGTTCCCTCCTAGATGAATCTGTCTACCTTGATTCCTCCGTTATAACAAATGGAGGTTCATATATACATGAAGGACAATCTATAATCTTAGGAGAAAATGAATACTTTGTATGTGGTGATAATAGAACAAACAGCTCTGACTCAAGAGAGTTTGGTCCAATAGAAATGACACAGATTAAAGGAAAAGCATGGATAGTATACTTTCCATTTAACCAATTTAGACTTGTAACTCACGAAACATACGAATAGTGGACTCATTTCGTGAAACATGATAAATTAAACATATGGAAATTTTTGTAATTGCAAATCAGAAAGGAGGGGTAGGAAAAACAACTACCACCTTAAACCTTGGTGCAGCTGTAGCAAGAAAAGGTAAAAAAGTACTTTTGGTTGACTTAGACCCCCAAGCAAACCTCTCTTCTGGTATAGGCTTTACTCAACAGTTTGATAAAAAAACCTGGAGTACTAATGAGGAAGCTCCTTATAAAAATATCTATAATGCACTCGTAGGCTCAACACCTATTCACTCTATATTTGTATCAACAGACTCCCCCAACCTCTTTTTAGTCCCCTCCCACCTTTCTCTAGCTGGTGCTGAAATAGAAATGGTTAATATGATTAGTAGAGAGAAACTACTTAAAGAAGCTCTTAAAGATATTGAAAAAGAATTCGATTTAGCAATAATAGATTGCCCACCATCTCTAGGATTACTAACAATAAATGCTCTAAGCGCTGGAGATAATTTAGTGGTACCCATACAGTGTGAATATTTTGCATTAGAAGGTCTAGGACAACTAATCAACACTATTAAATTAGTAAAAGGAATAAATCCTAATCTAAAATTAGGAGGTGTAGTTTTGACTATGTATGATAGTAGAACAAAGCTATCGGGAAGCGTTGTGGCCGATGTAAGGAAGTTTTTTAAAGATTTGGCATTTGATACGGTAGTTCCGAGAAATGTACGACTCTCTGAAGCCCCATCATATGGAAAAACAATATTCCAGTACGATCCTAAATCCAGTGGAGCCAGGGCATACAATAGTTTAGCAAAAGAGTTTGTAAAGAGATTTCTTTAAATTATTATTAGTTAAAAATGGAAGAAAAAAGATTAGGAAAAGGACTAGCAGCATTGATTGACTCCAATCAGATAGACAACTCTACAAGTTCATATAGGGAGAAATTTGATATAAACAAGATAATTCCCAATCCATATCAACCAAGAATGCACATTGATCCAAAAGATCTCATTGGCTTAGCCGATTCGATAAGGGCAAATGGTGTTATTCAACCATTAATTGTTACAAAAGATAAGAACTCAAATAAATACCTTATCATTGCAGGAGAAAGAAGATACAGAGCTGCCAAACTAGCAGGCTTTAAATATGTTCCAATCGTTATTAAGGATTCCTCACCTCAACAGATGCTAGAATTAGCACTTATCGAAAATATTCAAAGAGAGGATCTTAATCCTTTGGAAGAAGCTTATGCATTTCAACAGCTTCAAGATGAATTCGGTTTACCACAAAAAGATATAGCAGAAAGAGTCGGATTAAATAGAGTAACAATATCTAATAAGATAAGGCTACTTAAATTACCAGATCCGGTTAAAGAGGTTGTATTAAACGAAACAATATCAGAGGGACATGCAAGGGCACTTTTAGGTATAAAAAACGATGAATCACTTGTAGCTGCAACCGATATCGTTGTAAAAAGAGGTCTTAGTGTAAGAGAAACTGAATCTCTTGTAAGAAAAATTAATTATGGAAAGGGTACGAAAAAACTAAGATTAAATACAGATTTACTAAAATATGGTGAGATTCTTAGTGAAAAACTCGGATTTCTAACACAAGTTAGAAGATTAAGTAAGGGTGGAAGAGTAATTATTAGATACCATAATAAGTCTGAACTTAAGGAACTACTCAAAACTCTTGGGCTAGAAAAAGATAATTAAGATACTTCTTGTCTTAATTTCTCATACATCAAAATACCCCCACTCACACTTACATTTAAGGAACCTATCCCCTCTCTCATTGGAATAGAAAGAGTATCATCAACCCTTTCTAGCATACCGGTAGATATCCCTACATCTTCGGCACCCAAAACAAAGGCACAGGGCCCAGTGAGGTCTTTTTTGAAGTATGTCTCACCATCCATATGTACACCAAATATTCTTATCCCATTCTTCTTTAATTCTTTAATAGCAACAAACAGGTTCGTTTGGACAAGAGGAATTCTTTCTGCAGCCCCCATTGATATACGAATGGTTTCATCAGTTATCAAACTCTTTTCCCTGTTTTGAGTAATTATTCCATTTACCCCGGTAGCGAAAGCAGTCCTCATTATTGCAGCAATATTTTGAGTATACTTAATATCATCTAATATCAAAAAGAATGGAATCTTATCCTCCTCATATATGCTTGCTAAAAGCTCATCTAGTTTCCAAACATTTTGAGAAAACATTACACCGACTATACTTTCAGAAGATGATGTCCTTAACCTTCGCTTTAACGTCCTATTAGGAACTCTTAGTATTGGAATTTTCTTTTCCCCTGCCAACCTAACAATCTCTTTAGTCTTTTCATCCTTATATGCATGGCTAGAAAGATATATACGTTCAAACTCCCTACCCTCTTGGAGTAGTTCCAACAAAGCATTCTTACTCTCAATTTGAATAAATTTCTCTTTAGCCATCTATATACTTTATACTATACTGACTCTACCACGTCCACATAATACTTCCCCCTTTTGTGTCCACTCATCCTTCTAAATTTTACGAAGCCCACGTTTTTAGCATGTATGGAGTAATCTTTAGACATATATGTGTTTTTCCCAGGGTAATAAACCGAACCTCTTTGCTTTAGAATAATATTTCCAGATTTCACTTTCTCTCCTTCATATTTCTTAACACCTAATCTCTTTCCAGCAACATTACCAGAGGTCGATACACTACCTGCTCCCAAGACATGTGCCATTTCTAGTAAACTTTTTAATTTAAATTATCTCTTCGAAAGGATAAAAATATTCCTTGTGATAATACTATTTATCCTTGACCATTTCAAGTCTTCACTACTATATGTCTCATTTAAAATCTCCCATCTTTTTCCTATTATATCTGTAAGACTGAAGGTGGCCCAGCCTTTCCTCGTTTTATAAGATGGAACAACTAAAACAGCCTTAAAACCTTTATGAGAGATAGCTTCAACCACTTTAAAGAAATCTTGATACAGAGGAACAATGTTTTCTAATATCTCATTTAATCTTGGAACACTTAACGCATGTTTTTGATATGGTCCCATAAAGGGTTCACAAACTACTGCCCCTATTCCTGTATCTCTTAGTTCTTTAATTTTTTTCTTCTTAGCTTCTGTAATATCAAGATGAAAGATATTGGACATTGTTTCATTAATCATTCCTTCTTTTGAAAGCCACTCAATATTCTTTTTGGTTGCCTGTAAAGCTTGAACGTCAATATCAGAACCCAAAACATCAAAACCTAATACAGCAGCTTCCATAAGGACCGTACCACTTCCACAGAAAGGATCCCATATTACCCCTTCTCTAAGTGCTGTTAAATTACACATAATTCTAGCAAGCTTTTGAGGAAGAACACCCATATCAAAGTCTACAGATGGCTTACTCAGATCTCTTTCAACAAAAGCATCAATATTTTGAATAGCACGTGTTTTTCCATACAGTCTACCTAAGCTAGAATCAAAAATACACAGTTCAAAGCCTTTTTTAAGAATATCATTATTAATAATCTGAGCAGCATTCAGCTTATCTTTTTTAGGCAGAAGAAAACGAGAAGATATATTGACTTCTCTGAAATTCCTTTTAATATCATTGGAAAGTCTTTGAATATCTTTTAGGGAAATATCTGTATCACCTAATGATGAAATCCCAAATACAACCCTATCTCCATCGTAGTAAGGTTTGAGAAAGGAATCTAAATCCTCTATTACCTCCCCATATCTTATGAACCCACCTAATCTATTAAAAATCCTGTCTGCAAGAGCAGGAGTAATATCCTTATTATTAATAACAAGAATTGTATTACTAACTCTATTTATGGAATCCTTTGAAAAACTGTACGACTCTAACACTGCAGAAAGTTCTGCTATCGATAAACCAATAAAATGCCCACACTCAAAAAAGTACTGCATTATTTAATTTCTTTAACCAAAACCCTACTAATTAAAGCTCTATGGCCTGCACTTTTTCTGTATCTAGATTTCGCTTTGTACTTAAAAACTTCAACCTTTTTGTCTTTCTTCTGAGATACTACCTCTAAGATAACCTTTGCCTCTTTTACCAAAGGCTCTCCTAGCCTTGTTTCTTTCCCATCAAATACTAATAAAACATCTTTAATCTCTATCTTCTCACCCTTGTTGGCATCAAGTTTGTTTACGTCATACTCAACACCTTCATAGACCTTAAGTTGAGTGCCAGCTAATTTGATTACTGCAAATTTTTCATTCTTTTTGTTTTTAGTCATAACGAAAGGATTTTAATTTATTAATTAGAAATTGTCAATTATCTTCTCTTTACTTTTACTCGTACTGCTGCTATTCATTATACTTTGAATCAGCCCCAATGAAAACAGAGTCACAAGAGTTATAGTTCCTCCAGCACTTACTAAGGGTAGTGGAATTCCCGTAGCAGGTATTATTCCCGTGTTAGTTCCAATATTTATAAAGATCTCTAAAGCTAGTTTCATAATTATACCAATAATTATCATAGCGATAAAAAGATTTCCTGAATTATCAACCGCAACCATCAAGCCTTTGAAAACAACTATTGAAAACAAACCTAAGAGTATTATACTTCCAGCCAATCCGAACTCTTCTGCAAATGAGGCAAAGATAAAGTCGGTCTGATGTTCAGGAAGAAAATCTCTCTTACTTTGAGTACCATTCCCGAAACCTTTCCCCCATAATCTCCCAGAACCTATTGCGATACGAGCCTGATTAACATTAAATCCAATATCGCCACTATTCTCACTTGGATTAATGAAAGCAACTATCCTATCCTTTTGATAATCTCTTAATACTCCTTCATATATTAGCAAAGATAGTGAACCAAGAGCTATCCCAAGAACGACACTAATTGCAATCAGTGTTCTCCAGCTATTCCTGTAATAGTATGCAAAGATAGCAATAACAAGACCTAAAAGAGTCAAAAGAGCATATATCCAATTCCCTGTTATAGTGACCAAAAGAAAAGTCGATGACAAGAGAGTAACAACGAGAAGAGAGATTGTATTCCTCAATTGATTACTTAAACCAGTAAATGCTACTAGAAACCATATTCCAAAAGTAAGAATTGACATACTTCCGGCGGGTTCAAGGTATATTAATATAACGATAGGAATTACGAAAACGAAGGAGATTAAAAAGAGAATCCATTCTCTATACTTCTCTCTGTATGAAAATATTCCAGCAGTTGTAAATATTACCGTTATCTTAGCAATCTCAGATGGTTGAATCTGAATTCCACCTACTACCAACCATCTTTGGACATTATTTATCACTGGACCGAATATTAAAACAGCACTTAAGAGAAGAAGTGTTGAAATATATATCGGTATTATCAATTGCCAATGTTTTAAGAATGAAATATCTACTACAGACATCAGGAAATATAGAAAGAATCCTATACCTAGGAATATCAACTGCTTATTAACAATTTCCATATCCCCAAATGACCCGTCCACTTGTACTGTGGTTGATAGGAGGGAAATAACTCCAATAGCACTAATGAGTATTATAGGAAGAAAGAAGAGAATATTTAACTTGAATTTTCTTTTTTTCTTTCTCTCAACCTTCATATTAGGATATCTCAACTAATTTTCTCTTACTCTTCTTCCCTCTTAATATCTTAACAGAAGATTTCGATGTATTAAAATGAGAAGCTAAGATATCTATTAGTTCAATATTAGCTTTATCTTTATGGGGAGTACTTTTCAACGAAACTATATATTTGTCATCCTTAAGAGAAACATCTGAAATACTACGAGAAGTTTTTACATGGACCTCTATGACCACTTCTATTCGTCCTTTTTGCCCTTGAACATCTTTCTCATAAAGGCTGGCTTGTCCAAAGGATCATCAAACTCTTCATCATCAATATTTATATTCATCTTTTTAGAAGCACCCTTTGAGACATTATCTTCTTCATCGTCTCCCTCCTCTAGCTCCTCTGCTTTAATAACAGTTGCCTCTTCCTCATCTTTACCCTCTTCAACCTCTCCTTCTGTATCATTTTCGTTGTACATGGGAGAGTTAATTGATATACCACCTAACCCGAATGCGTCATCTTCTTCCACTTTACCCTTTAGTTTTTTAGTGTATACCTGCTTATTTGCATCGAATCCTGTAGCAACAATTGTTATAATTATTTCATCATCCAATTCTGGATCTATCTGTGCTCCAAATTTAATATTTGCAGCTGGATCAACAGCTTCCTGTATTAGCTCTGACACCAGACTTATCTCAGGTAGTGTCAAATCTGAACCGATAATATTGTATAGTACTCCGGTGGCTCCTTCTATTGACATATCCAGAAGAGGACTTGTTGTAGCTGCCCTTGCAGCCAATTCTGCTCTCTTCTCACCGCTTGCCCTCCCAATACCCATAAGTGCTGAACCTGCATCAAGCATAACTGATTTAGCATCATTAAAGTCAGCGTTAATGTAACCTGTTTGACTAATGAGCATAGAGATACTGTTAACCCCCTCTGCTAAAACAGAGTCAACCATTTTCATGGCTTCTATAAATGATATGTTGTCATCCGCTATTTCAAGTAATCTTTGATTTGGAACAATAATTAAGGTGTCGACTTTGTCTCTGAGATTTGCGATACCCTCTTCAGCAAGTTCCTTTCTTCTGTTCCCTTCAAAATCGAAAGGTTTTGTAACAACAGCGACAGTCAAAGCCCCCATATTCTTGGCTACCCCAGCAATGATTGGGGTTGCTCCAGTCCCTGTACCTCCACCCATACCGGCAGTAAGAAATACCATATCAGCACCCTCTAAGTGCTCCTGAATCTGATCTAAACTCTCCTCTGCAGCCTGTGCACCTAATTCATGATTCCCACCTACTCCAAGACCCTTGGTTAGTTCTTCTCCTAATTGCAAAGTCACAGGAGCCTGTGAAAGCTTGAGTGTCTGGGCATCTGTATTAAAGGCTATAAATTCTACCCCCGGGATTTCATAATCACCAACCATTGTATTGATTGCATTACAACCACCTCCTCCGACTCCAATAACTTTAATTTTAGCTACTGGGTCTACATTTGTTGTTACTAAAGGCATAATTCTGATTAAACTTAAATTTATTACTCAGGCAGTTTACGGAATTAATGATTTAAACCATTCTACTACTCTATCTTTGAAAGCACCACCCCCTTTTGACTTATTAATAGTCTCTATCTCATTATCATCTTCCAGTGCATATTTAGTAAGTCCTTGTACACAAGCAAAAGATGGATCTGAAATTTCTTCAATCATACCAGTAAGACCAGATGGGTAACCAACTCTAGCAGCAACTCCAAATACTCCCTGTGCGAATTTAGGAAGATCCTTTAGCAGAGCAGAACCTCCAGTAAGCACAACACCTGCTGGCATATTTATCTTGAAACCTGCTTTTTCTACTTTCTCTCTTGCTAACTCAAATATCTCTTCACACCTGGCATCAATAATGTTCTTTAACATATCTCTAGAAATCTTCTTATCAGGGATATCTAATATGGCTAAATCTATCTCATCTCCCTTACTCTTTTTGGGCTTCTCTTTTTCCTCCACTCTTCTTAAAAGTGCAGGAGTCGAATCCGAGCCACTCTTCTTGCTTTTAGATTTACTTTCAAATAGTTCACTCATATTAACCTTAATTTTTTCAGCGTCTTCCAATGATACTTGTAAACCCAATGCTATATCACTAGTAATATTTATACCTCCNAGAGGTANAGTTCCACTATACTTTATAGAACCCTCATCGAATATTGAGATACTCGTAGTCCCTGCACCAATATCTAAGAGAGTTACACCCAATTCCTTTTCAGTATCAGTCAGTACAGCAAGTGAAGAACTCCATCCTGTGAAAGCTACTTCATACATATCTAAACCTAATTGCTCTATACACTTTTTAAGATTTTGCCAGTATGAATTTGGTGCCGTAATTATATGAGTTTCAACCTCCAACCTATTTCCAGACATTCCAATGGGATATTTAATTCCACCCTGATTATCAACTACAAACTCTCTTGGAAGTATATGTATTGGATTGAGATTTTCAGGTAATGAAAGTGTTCTAGCATTCTCAATTGCTCGGTAGGTATCATCAATCGTTATCTCAGAGGCAGCGACAGCAACAACACCCTTGTTATTTAAGCTTGTTATTAATTCGCCATTGATAGATACATACACCTCAGAAACAGTAACACCCGCCATTCTCTCTGCTGCTGTTACACTCTCTGATATTGCATTCGTGGCATCATCGATATTTACGACTCTACCCTTTTTAATCCCCTTGCTTGGATATGAACACACACCTGCGACAGATGGGGCTTGTCCCTCTTCTACAGAGGAAATTACTGTTGTAATCTTAGATGAACCTACATCTATAGCTGTTATTATTTTTCGTGCCATTGTATTAAGGCAGACTGATATATTACTTTAAATAAAGAACTACATTGTATATATAATATAGTCAAAAAAATCAGATTTAGCAATAACCAATCCATTCTTGCAAAGAATCCTATTGTTGTCAACTAAATCTCACTTTAATTCCATCACAGGTCTCTCAAATCTCATATCTATACTATCAAATTGTATCATATCGTTATCAATCTTTTTAGCAACTAGATACCATCTTGCCAATTGAGTCTCTAAATCATAGGTAATATCAAATATAAAGAGGTGATTTTCTATATCTATAATTTCTACTATTCCCTCTTTCATATTTATTTCAGTAATCGTATATCCAAACTCCCCAAACAAAGTAAGAAGGGAATCAAACTCTTCATAAAATATTAACTCTCTATTACTCTCTAAATTCTGATCGGACTTAATATTAACAAGAGAGAACTCTTGATCTTCAAAACATGTATCTTCACACTCCTCACACAGCCTCTTGATAGCGAAACCACCCTTAGAGAAGAGGATACAAATATCTGAAGAATAACCTATATAGTAAGGTATATACTCATCAACTCTAACTACTACCTTAGAAGGCATTACTTTCTTTACATAGACATTCTCTATGAAGCCATTACTATCGATAATCTTTTTTTGGATTTGTTGTGGGGAGAGGAGAAAAATATTTTCATTTTTAAATTCTTCCAGATAGGAATCCAACTCGACTTTACTAACATTAGTAAGTCCTTCATATTCAAAAGTTCTGACATTCCAAAAACCTAAAATAATTGATAAGGAAAACAGTATTAAAAATATTATTAAGGGTAGAATCTTTTTAAAAAAAACTATCACCGTGGTTCTTCTAACTTTGTTTAACACTTTCTCTCTTTTCCTATTCTTTCTTAACATATATTCCCAGTTTATATTACCTATCGAAAATTTGAAAGTAATTTTCAACACAATTAAATTTTGATAATATGCTAAACAGATATGATTAATTTTCTAATAACAAAAATCTTAGATATCTTTTTAAAACTAGGATATACCGGATTGTTCATCTCTGCTCTTGGCGTTTTCCCAACAGAGATTTTAATTGCAACTCTTGCAGCTCATCAGGATTACACTATATGGAAGATAGCTGCAGTTGTGGCTACCGGCGAAGTCCTTGGTTCATATCCTCTGTTTTTCATAGGCTATGTATTAACAGGAAAAAAATATATAAGTGGATAGAGGGTAATGGAAAGATCTTAAAAATAGATAGAAGGAAATTCGATAATAGTAAGAAAAATATTAGGAAGAAAAGCTACTGGTATATCTTCCTAACTCGCTTTGTACCATGGATAAGGTTAGTAGCCAGTATGGCAGGAGGATTTCTTAGAATAAACTTCTTCCTTTATTCATTCTCTGTATTTGTAGGCGTTTACATATATACATTAATTATCGCCTATTTCGGATATAAAGCAGGGGGAAACCTAGAGATTATACAGAAATACATATCATTAGCAGATAAATGGCTAGTTTTGATAATTGTTCTGTACTTAGTAATATCACTAGGCTACAAGAACAGGAAAAGGATAGCTAAGTTGCTTACAAGTTTAAAAGGGAAAGCTACTAAGTAAAAATCTCTACATAGAGTAATAATGGAGCGAGAGACGGGATTCGAACCCGCGACCTACACATTGGCAATGTGTCGTTCTAGCCAACTGAACTACTCTCGCTTGGTGCCGAGACCCAGGCTCGAACTGGGGACCCCCTGTTCTTCAGACAGATGCTCTACCAACTGAGCTATCTCGGCATTTAAGCAATAAAAATGATATCAGATATCTAAGCTGTAATCAATAATCGTATAAAGGGCTAAGTAGGAATCTCTTACTTCTCAAGAACGATTGTTCTACCTCCTTTTTGGGAATGTATAAAACCGAAACTCCTTCTTACAAATGCTCCAGCAAGTATCAAAATTACACCAATAATAATTCCTATCGCATTTAATCCAATAGCGGTCTCCGGAATACTCTCTTCTGAGAGTGCAAATGTTACAGATAAGGGTTTCGAAAGTAAAACATTAGATGTTTCACTTACAATCACAGTCTGAAAGAGCTCATCACTCCCATTGTATTCAAAATCAAAAGTGATATCCTCTGCACTACTATCTACAATATCAAACTCCAATCTAGCAAAGACATCAGGCTGTGTAGATGTAGAATAGGAACCGAGTGTACCTGTAGAAGAAGTATACCCTGTCAACATTATAACCCCCTCCGCATTGTCTGTTGTACTTTCATCTTTAGGCCACTCTTCAAACAGTATCTCATTTCTCATTGCTTTTCTCAGTCTTACTACTTCAGGATCAAAAGTAATTGTCATACGAGCCTTACTTACCTGCTCCACGCCAGAATCAACCAATACATCAACGATAAACCCTTCTTCTTTACTTTCCACAATCCCACCATCGGGATAGAAGGAAAAAGTAGGCCCAAGTGCATACGTCTTTGTTACAGAAATACCTAGGATAGTAAACAGTAATAACAAGACCCCTATCTTTTTTCGTTTCATATAAGTAAAATATACCATAACTAATTAATCTAGCATATCAAAAAATATGGATTTACTTAATATCTCCCTTCTATCACTATTACAAGGTATTACAGAGCTACTTCCCATATCCAGTACAGGACACCTAATACTCTTTAGTAAATTAATAGATTTTGAGATGGATACATATTTCCTCTCTGTATTACACCTAGGAACAACCCTTGCATTAATTATCTATTTCTGGTCTACACTTACTAAAGGTATATTTAGTAAAAAGAAAATGAATCTGTATATAAAGATATTAATATCAAGCATACCCGCAGGAATAATAGGGTTACTCTTCCAAGAACAGATAGAAAAAATATTAAGAGGCAATATCTTTATAGCAATATCTCTAGTTACTTGGGGTATTGTAATGATAATAATTGAGAAGAAGAAGAAACAAGCTGACAAGAAAATAGGAAATATCTCTTGGAAACAATCCCTCATTATGGGTGTTAGTCAGACCCTTGCATTAATTCCAGGCACCTCTCGTTCCGGTATTACAACAATAGCAGGAGTTCTTACTGGACTAGATAAATACACAGCCATTCAGTACTCATTCCTTTTAGGTTTACCAATACTGCTTGGTGCAAGTTTATACGGTATTTATCAAGGATATCCACAAAGGACCATATCCACTATTGAAATAGGGGGGATATTAATAACAGCAATAATCAGTTTGATTACCCTCTCTTTACTCAAGAAATTCAGCAAAAGCAAATGGCTTACTGTTTTCGGAATATATCGAATTATTCTCGGAATATTCGTGCTTATCCTCTCCTAACTATATTACGCTTCTTAAATCTACCCCTGTCATACTATCTGGGATATCTAGACCCACTAGACCTAAACAGGTTGGTCCAACATCGGCGAGAAGACCAGTAACTTTGGCTTTCTGTCCAGTTCCTACCTTGATGAGCTTTGTACCAGCTTGGGGTAATATATCACTCTCTTTTGATAGTATCATCATAGGGACAGGATTGTTAGTATGGGCAATATCTACTTCTTTTGTAACCCTGTTAATCATTGTCTCACAATTCCCATGATCAGCAGTAATCACCATGGCACCTCCCATGGCCAATGTTGTCTTAGCAATATCTGCAGTAAGAGAATCTACTATCTGGTTAGCAGCTACTGTCGCTTTGTAATCACCCGTATGACCTAACATATCAGGATTAGCAAAATTTATCACTATAAATTTGTCTTTATAATTACTCCTCTCCTTTATCCTCTTTACTACCTCATCCCTAATTATTTTTGCACTCATCTCTGGAACCATAGCATAGCTATCAACCCTTGGAGATGGAATAATGAAGAAATCCTCACCATGATGAGCATCCTCAATACCTCCGTTAAAGAAGTATGTAACATGCATCTGTTTCTCTGTCTCTGCGATATGTAACTGGTTAAGACCCTGATCAGCAAGGTAAGCTGCTAAAGATTTCTCAATTTTTTTAGGAGGGAAAATAACATGGGCTGGGATATTTTGTTCATAACCAGTCATTGTAACTAAATAGAGATTCTCTGGATAATCTCTCCTTACAAAATGATCAAAGTCTTTCATTATGAAAGCCTTACTCAATTCTCTAGCCCTATCCTCTCTAAAGTTCCAGAAAAGCAACACATCATTCGGTCTAATAGGGCCAATGGGCTTACCCTTTGCATCTACTCTTGTTCTTGGTTTGTAGAATTGGTCTGTCTCATTGTTCGCATATGCTTTCTGTATAGCAACAGTAGGATCTTGAAAAGTCTCCATTGATAGACCAACCATTGCATCATATGCAAGTTTAATTCTCTCCCATCTACTATCCCTATCCATACCAAAGAATCTTCCTTGCATTGAAGCTATAATCCCAACCCCTAACTCCCTAATCTTTTCATTTAGTTTACTAATGTACAGGAATCCATCTTTAGGTGGAGTATCTCTACCATCTAACATAATGTGAATGTATGGATTTAATCCGTTGGCTTTACAAAGCTCCATCAAAGAGAAGAGATGTTTAATATGGCCATGTACTCCAGCAGCACTTAATACCCCAGTTAGATGAATATTCGAACCCCTCCTTTTTACCTCCTTTATAGCATCTGTCAAAACCACATTACTATCTAATTCGTGAGCAGATATCGCATCATTGATTCTAGGTAACGTTTGATACACAACCTGTCCGGCACCGAGATTAAGATGACCTACCTCAGAGTTTCCAGGCTCTTCTGTCGGAAGACCAACATACGTACCAGAAGCATTAATCAATGTAGATTGACCACAGGTCCAAGCTGTATCTAAAAATGGGGTCTTTGCTCCAAGAACAGCATTCCCCTCAGCACTTGGGTGTACTCCAAAACCATCTAGAATGAGAAGGACAACAAACTCTTTCCCATTAATCTTCATTTGTTCTTTCACTTCATCACTATCCTTCCTTCCAAACAAGCCAAACATGGGTAGATATATATAAATTAAAAAGTTGTATATAATATACAATAATGTCTAAAAATAGTAAAAAAATATTAGAAAATTTAAAAGAAAAGATTCTTGAGATAGAGGAATCTTTAGACATTTCTACTAAACAAGAGGTTCTCAACTCCTTAGAAGAAGGTAGTAGAAAACCAAATTTTTGGGGAAACAACAAACTAGCTCAAGATACCCTCTCTCAAATATCTGATATTAGATCAGAAATAGAAAACATATCTCAGCTAAAGGAAGATATTGATACTCTACTATCCCTAATCAGTGAAACTGAAAACGAAGACAGTCTAAAAGAGGATTTTGAAAAAGTACAGAAAAAAGTATCNGAATTTGAATCTCTAATGTTTCTCTCTGGNAAGTANGATAAGAATAATGCAACCCTATCCATCCATGCAGGACAAGGGGGAACNGAAGCAAATGATTGGACTGAAATGTTACTTCGAATGTATACCATGTATATAAAAAAGAAGGGATGGAAATATGAGATTACTAACATACTCAAAGGAAACGAGATAGGGATAGCGACAGTAACAATGGATATATATGGTAAGTATGCATATGGGATACTGAAAAGAGAACATGGTACACACAGACTTATCAGACTCTCACCATTTAATGCACAGAACCTAAGACAAACATCGTTTGCAGGTGTAGAAGTTATTCCGATTCTTGAAGATATTGACCAAAAAGAAATTGAAATACCTGAAGGTGATATCGAATTTAAAGCTGTAAAATCAGGAGGGCCTGGTGGACAAAATGTAAACAAAACTTCATCTGCAGTTCAGATAACTCATATCCCAACTGGCTTAACAGTCCACTATTCTGCACAAAGAAGCCAAGCACAAAACAAAGAGAAGGCATTAAAGATTCTTAAGGCTAAATTATGGAAGATATTGGAAGAGAATAGATTACATGAAATTGACGAGATAAAGGGAGAGTACAAGATCGCGGGATGGGGGAATCAGATTAGAAATTACATACTACATCCATACAAGCTAGTAAAGGATCTTAGAACCGGAG
>JGI24025J20009_10001107_pt1 | contig 20637 bp, 16 predicted proteins | sample Cruoilmetagenom3_FD_20009 | JGI IMG/M metagenome (IMG submission 20009) | reverse complement strand
GTTCACCTTTTGGGTGAAAAAGGGTTTTGATTTTAACTTTTGTCCATACGGCCCTACGGCTCGTATGAGATGCTGTGCATAAGTTCTTTATTGACCTATCTCGTCCATTCCATACGGATCCTGCCCATACGGGTCTTGAGATGGAACGGATCTTGAGATGGTTTCTCAACGCATATTTTGGGATTATCTCTCTCATTTTGCATTTTTCAATTTGCACTTTTCATTCTTTACCTTTCACTTTTCACATTTTACCTCTCTCTGGTACGCCTCCTCACGCATCCTGTTTATGTAATTTTTGCTCTCAAAAGAGTATGTAAATCTCGATGGAATATCGTATCTTCCCTCGATTATTGCCACTGTGTCCTCTGTCATAACAAGTTCTTCATCTGTGGGAATTACAAATACCTTTATCTTCGAATCGTCCGAAGATATGAGAAACTCATGATTCCTCGATACGGCCCTTTTATTTCTCTCAATATCAAGTTTTATACCCAGCTCCTCCATCCCCCGAAGACAGTTTTCTCGGAGTTCCCACGCGAGTTCACCCGCCCCCGCTGTGAAGACGATCGCATCAACCCTTCCGAGGAGCGCAATATAGGCACCGATGTATTTCTTCATCCTGTGGCACTCTATATCAACTGCGAGTTTTGAACGGGGATAGGTCGTCACGGTCTTAAGTATATCCCGCAGGTCTGTATATCTTCCGGTGATACCGAAAAGTCCGCTCCTTTTGTTCAGTAAATTTACGACCTCCTTTGCAGTGAGGCTCTCTCTCTCTGAAATATACGAGACTATTGCGGGATCTATATCCCCTGACCTCGTTCCCATAACGAGGCCCTCAAGTGGTGTCAATCCCATGGAGTGATCATATGCCTCTCCGTTCTTTATCGCCGTAAAGCTCACGCCATTACCGATGTGACAGGTAATGAGATTTGTTTCTTTTATGGCTTTATCGAGAAGTACACCCGCCCTCCTCGACACATACAGGTGAGAAGTGCCGTGAAAGCCGTACCTTCTCACCCCGTATTTTTCATACCATTCGTAAGGTATCGCATATATATATGATTCCGGGGGCATCGTTGAGAGGAATGCAGTATCAATAACGGCGACATGCGGGCAGGATGGAAATATTTCCATTGCCGCCCTTATTCCGAGTATATTTGGGGGATTATGTAGTGGTGCAAGTTCCTTCAATCCCTCAAATGTATTGAGCACATCCTCTGTTATGGGAACGGAGTGTGTCAGTTTTTCGCCTCCGTGAACAACCCTGTGCCCCACACCGCAGATCAACGAAAGGTCCTCCAGCACATTCGTCTCCTTCAAGGTCTTCATTATCAATCCTATTGCCTCTCTGTGCGAGGGACACTCCTCTTCCTTTATATGGGGTTTTCTTCCCGGGACCTCGTGGTTTATAAAACTACCACCCACCGTGACCCTCTCAACTATTCCCTTTGCAAGGGGAATCTTGCGGTCCCAGTCGTACAGCTGATATTTAGCAGATGAACTTCCACAGTTCAAAGTTAATATGAGCCTCATCAATCCTCCCAATAGAGTCAAGTAGACTGTATGTAGGCTAAGGCCTCGCTTTTAGCGGCTCCTAATATTCTGTCTCTTTAAGAAGTTTTTCGGTCGCCTCTAATACATCGTCAACGGATATGGACTCTATACACCTGAAATCACCAAACTTACATCTGAGCGGTCTCTGTGAGTAGTAAAAACAGGGACTGCAGGGAAGGTCCTTCCGAACAATCATATATTTTGTTCCATATGGATAAACCCACTCGGGATTTGTGGGACCAAATATGGCAACGCAGGGAACCCCGAAAGACGCAGCGATGTGCATCAATCCAGAATCGGCACTCACAAAGAGCCTACACCTTTTGATCAACGCCGAAGTCTCCCTGATAGAAGTATTATCTACAGTATAGGCACCGTCTCCCACACTATCCCGGATAAAAGTCTTCAGTTCACCTTCCTCTTTCCCGCCAAAGATAAGGACAACCGCACTATCTCTCTCGACAAAAATTTTCCCCAATTCCCCGAATTTCTCTTTATCCCACCTCCTCTTCATTTGATTTTTAAAGGTGGCAGTCCCCGCGTGCATACCTATTATGAGTTTTTTCTCTGTATTTAGATCTTTAAAAAATCTTCCGGCAAAGTTATCATCTTCGTCTGTGAGATAAATTCTGGGTCCATCGAACGACTCCGGGTGTATTCCAAGGAGCGAGAGAAGTCTCACATTTTCTTCAACATCGTGCTTTTTATCATCCTCTCTTATCAATCTCGTATTTAAAAATCCGAGATTTGTGTAAAAGAGATGATTATATCTGTGGGCTACTCTTTCTTTTTTCCCAACAATGAAATTAATAACATTGTATTCTAAACGATTTGCTGGATAGGAAAGAATGCTATAGTCAAAATTTTCTTTTCTCAAATTGAGGAGAAACCTAAAAGAAGAAACCACCCCCTCCTTGAGAAAATTCCACAATATCACCCCATCCAAGTTTGGATTTCTCTCTAAAAGCTCCTTTGCCCCCTTGAGCATAACCAAGACATATATTTTTTCCTTGGTGAACCTCTTCCGTAAAAGTTCAATCAGGGGAGTTACCAAGAGGGTGTTTCCTATACCAGCGAGGCTAACCAGGAGAATCTTCATTTCAGTTACTCTCCCTCCAGAAATTTAGAATGTTCTCGAGGGTCTCCTCAAAGGGAATTGTGGGTTGCCAGCCGGTAGCAGTCTTGAGCTTTGTAGAATCACCAATAAGACGGGGAACATCGGAAGGGCGGAGCTTTCGCTTATCGACCTCAATATCGACCTCAACATTCCCGATGGAGATCAGCGTGGAGAGGACATCACCTATTCTCCTGCCAACCCCCGAGCATATATTATATACCTCGCCGGGTGTTCCCCGGGCAAGTGCAAGCCAGTACCCCCTTACCATATCTCTCACATCTGTAAAATCTCTCACTGCCTTTAGGTTCCCAACCTCTACGATGGGATGCTTCACACCCCTCTCTATGTCTGCAATCTGCTTTGCAAAGTCTGAGCATACAAATACCGGGGGTCTACGTGGTCCCGTATGATTAAAACCCCTGGTCCTCACTATTCTCATTCCATAACTCTTGAAATACTGATATGCAAGCATATCCTGACCAACCTTGCTTACCGCATAGGGAGAGAGGGGACGGAGTGGAGTTGTTTCCTTTATGGGAATCTCATCCTCTTCTACAGCTCCATACTCCTCTGATGATCCAGCTATCTGAATGAGAGGGTCTATCCCTGTTCTCTTTACCGCCTCAAATAGATTGAGTTCCCCCATTATATTGGTTTCAAGAGACTCTGCCGGGGCACTCCATGATGTGGGGACAAAACTCTGAGCAGCCAGATGAAATATCATATCTGGTCTTACAACCTCTATCAGGTCCCTCACAGATGAGGCGTCACGGAGGTCACACTCATAAAACTCTATTTTACCCATGAGATGTTCTATGTTCTCTGTTCGCGACCTCCATCTCTTTATTCCATATATCTTAAGGTCAGTTTTCTCAAGGAGATAGTCTGCAAGATGGCTACCTGCAAATCCTGTAATCCCCGTTATGAGTACACGAGTCATGATACCACTATGTGTAAAGGTCTAAAAGTCCAAAAGTCGAAAGGTCGAAAGCACATCTTTACCAGTCATTTAAGCAAGTTATTTGGTTGGTTCCTCGGGCATCTTTTTAACAATTTGAATTTTAATATGTCCATACGGATCCTGCGGATAATTTTGATACCTGCCTACCGGCAGGCAGGTTTGATTTTTAATATTTGATATTTATTCCTATGCTCCAATTTTTAGCCTTTCGGCAAGGAACAGAGGAAGTCCGCGGTTTATTATCTTCCTCTGAACAACCTCGATTTCATAGGAAATCCTTATGAGCTGAACTTTTTTCTCTTCTGTGTCTATTACGCCAAAGGATGCCCGTGGGTCGTAGTCCCTCGGTTGTCCCACACTGCCAATATTTATGATATATTTTCTTCCCTCTTTTAAATAAAGTGGATTACTCTCCGAAAGCGTACAAATACCACCTCCTTCTTCAAAGCAAGCGGGCACATGTGAATGCCCCAAGAGGCATATAGATTCACCGAACCCCGAAAACTGCAACGAGGCATCCCTCGCGGTAAAGACATAATTCCACCTCTCTGGGTTCAGGGGAGTCGAATGAACGAGAAACATACCCTCATCTACGCAACTCACGGGTAGCTCCCTCATGTAAGCAAAGTTCTCTTCCGAGAGAACTTCCCTCGTCCATTCACACGCTATTCTGGCATTTTCACTGAATGTTCGTAAATCCGTACGACCCAAAACTCCGTATTCATGATTGCCGGAGAGAGATACATCTACTCTTTTTTTAACAATCTCCACACATTCATTGGGATTTGGTCCATATCCCACGATGTCACCAAGGCATAGAATTCTATCGGGTTTGATCTCATCGATCCTTGTGAGTATCGCCCGGAATGCCTCAAGATTTGCATGTATGTCCGAGATTACGACGAGCCTCATGAATTGGTCTTCCCTTTTTTCTCTCCTTGTCTTTTTCTCCTCACAACCCTGTCCAGTATCCCGTTCACGAATTTACCCGAATCGGATGTGGAGTATATCTTCGCTATCTCTATCGCCTCGTCCATAGATACCTTTGGGGGAATATCGTCAAAATACAGTACCTCGCATATGGCTATACATAAGATATTTCTATCTATTATAGCAATCCTCTCGATGTCCCAATTCTTCACGATATTCTTCAGGATGGTGTATATATATTCTGTGTTCGTTATAATTTTTTTTAAAAGTCTCCGGGCATAAACTTCATCAAATGGCGAGCTGCTCCAGTTCATACAGATATCATTGTAGGCTTCTTCGGCAGAGTCCCCGGTTGCCTCCATCCTGTAGAGCACCTTGAGAACGATTTCCCTTGCTTCCCTCCTGGATTTCATAAAACTTTACCTATATCTTAACATCCTACAACTTGAAATGAGCGAGAAGTTTATAGAACATTCTCCAGGTTTGTAAGTTCAAGTGCTGCCATGGCAGCGGAGAAACCCCTGTTGGCTTGCTTTGCCCCAGCCCTGTCCAGAGCCTGTTCAAGGGTATCAGCGGTTATAATCCCCATTACTACGGGGACATCGTGTTCAAGGTTTATCTGCATTATTCCCCTCATGACATTACTGGAAACGAAATCGAAGTGGGGAGTTTCTCCCCTTATTATTGCTCCCAGGCATATCAGGGCATCAAACTTTCCCTTCTCCGCAAGAGTCTTCGCTATGTAGGGTATCTCATAAGCACCGGGAACCTTAAATATTTCAATGTCGTCTTCCTTCACACCGTGTCTCAACAGGCAATCCTCGGCGCCCTCTACGAGTCTGTCACTCACCAAGTTATTAAATCTTGATACAACGACGGCGAATTTCTTGCCGATCCCAGATAATTTACCCTCGTGAATCTTCATTACCCCTCCCTTTCATGCAGATGTTGGATAAGTAAATAATTCAAAACTATGCGTAAAGAAACCATTCACCCTGTTAGATAATTTCATATCTAACGGGGCAGGTATTACACCTGCCTACCGGTAGGCGAGATTATCATCTCAAGATCCGTTCCGTCTCAAGACCCGTATGGGTAGGATCTCATACGAGCCATAGGGCCGTATGGAATGGACAGGATACAAACCAATAAGTTATTAAGTAATTGAGTCATTAAGTTATTTCCTGGCGTGTTCTTTTCTACCTGTCCATACGGATGCTGTGCATCGGTAGACAGGAATTACTTAACTACCCAATTACCGTTTTTGGTATAATCTGTGTTTATCCGTGATTACCCTGTTAAATAAAGCCCAATTTGCTTTTATAAATATTTAACAGGGTGAATCTGTGGTTAATGCATATTCTAGAATAATTTTTTGTTATTATACCATATTTTTCTTACTCTGTCAAGTTTTTATTTTGTGAAATTTTGATGAGGTATACATCCTATTTGGCGGGGCAGGGAGACCACAGACCAAGTCGGCGAGCTCCATCGAAAATATCAAGGCTGTCCCGCCCTCGACTGGGTAAAAAGCCTTGAGTTACTGGACCCTCATTGAGTGTAACTTAACCCTTTGGGGCCGATTTGTTCGTGCCAGCACGACTTGAAATTCCCGCTACCAACGGGACGGGTGTGCCCACATTCTTAGTAGAATTACGACTAATCCCAGAAATTTCTTTCACAGCTTCACATCCCTACGGATCTTTCGGAAGGGGTGCCTGCCTACCGTCAGGCAGGGATACCATGTGGGGTGTTCAGCCACAGTGCCGATAATTTTTTCCTTGACTTTTCAAAAAATTTGTAGTATAATATCACCTCGTAAAGCAGAAAGCGTCTCTCTATTTCGTTTTTTCTGCGTCCTGGTAAAGCTCACTTTCACGATTATTAACCAATATTTTTTTCTTGACAAATGTTGAATTCTGTTGTATAATTCTAATAAGGTATTCCATGTAACTCTTAACAGGGAGGTAGATGTGGTGGAATTCTTTGAGAAGGGTGGAATGTTCATGTGGCCGCTTCTTTTCTGCGCAATCACAGGAGTTGCTTTCATAATCGAGAGGTTCATATCGTTCGCTCGAGCCTCTATAAATGGGAAAAAATTTGTCGAGGGTCTCAAGGAAGCCGTGAAAAGGAATGGAATAGCCGGAGGTATGCAATACTGCGGCAAGTTCAAGGCTCCCCTTGCCAGGACCATGGAAGCGGGACTCACGACATATAAGAAGGTAGGGCCAAATAAGGAAGCCCTCGAAGAGTCAATTGCGAATGCGGGCAATGTGGAGCTTGCATTTCTTGAGAGGGGACTACCAATACTCTCCGCCGTATCGACAGTCGCCCCGATCATAGGGTTTCTTGGAACGGTTGCTGGTATGATTGCCGCATTTGACGCCATAGCAATAGCGGGTGAGATCGAGCCAACACTCGTGGCGACCGGGATATCGGTGGCACTTATCACAACGGCAACAGGGCTTTCAATCGCCTTCCCCGTCGTGCTCTTCTATGTATATTTCAGCACCCGTGCAAATGGCTACACCCGCATGATGGAAAACGCCGCAACGGATGCTATAGAATTCCTGCTGGAGTCAAGGCCGGAATAAACTCGTCTACCAACAGGTAGAAAGGAGACATTATGAGATTTGGGGGGAGAAGGAGGAAAATGAAGGCGGAGATCCCAACTGCCTCTATGGCTGATATAGCATTCCTTCTCATTGTCTTCTTCATGCTCACATCTGTATTTGCCACGGAGAAGGGACTGCAAATTGTCCTCCCCGAGAAGGGAGAAATGGTCAAGATAAAAAAGGGAAATATCGCCCAGGTATATGTAAATGCAAAAGGGCAGGTGCGGATAGAGGGGAAGGATGTAAGTCTCGAGGATATAAAAGATAAGGTGGAGAGTATGCTTGCGGTGAACGATTCGCTGGTATTTTCTTTGAAGGCAGACAGCAGATGTAAATACGAGACCATAATAAAGGTTTTTGACCACCTTAAACTCGGTAGTGCTGAGCGTATTGCCTTCGCGCCGCCGGAGAAGAGAGAAAAACCGTAGAAATCCGAGATTCAGATTCTCCGACATCCTTTATCAGGCTTTAATATTGAGGCCAGCTATAGGTTGTTCCGTAAAGGCAAAAGATTTTTAGGATTTATTACGGGAGGATTTATGAAGCTTTCACGAGAAGAAAGGGAATCTCCCGAGATTCCCACCTGTTCCATGGCTGATATTGCCTTCCTCCTCATTGTTTTTTTTATGCTCACTTCAGTTTTTAGGGTAGAACAAGGTTTCAGAGTAAATCTACCATCTGCAGTTGAGACGAAAAAATTACCCAAGAAGAACATCGCCCATGTATGGATATCCAGCGAGGGTATGATATCCATAGACGATAATATCGTGTCAAAGGAATATGTTGCCTCGATCATGTCTCGTAAGGTAGAGGCTAATCCCAATCTGATCGTATCTATATTGATGGATAAGGACGGTGTGTACGGTGACCTTTCAGATGTATTCGAGGGTTTAAAGGAGGCAGCGGCGTACAAAGTTTCTCTCGCTACGCTGAAAGAAAAAGGTAGATAAACCTTTGGGGGAGAAAAATGAAGAAAAGTGTAGATATAAAGGAAAAGGCGGGAGAGTATCTCCAGATTGGGTGGGTGTTTGCGCTGGCAATTGCTATAGTTGGTGTGCTCTTCATTCCGGAGTGCGCACCCAATCCCTATACTCCAAAGGTGGAGGCGGGGGTTATCACTATAGAACTCCCACCGGAGATGAGGCAACTTGCAGAGCCACCTCCACCCCCAAAGCCCAAGATGCCCGTTGAGGCAGAAACGGCTGAGGAGGTGGAACAGACGACTATAGAACGCACAGACTTCACGGGATTCGAGAAGGCTCCACCACCACCACCCACAGAGACGCCCGATTTTGTACCCTATGATACGCCACCGGAACCGATATATATAACCAAACCCAAGTATCCGGAGATAGGGAGAAAGGCGGGCGTAGAGGGAGTCGTCTATCTCAAGCTACTTCTCGATACCACGGGATATGTGATAGATGTCAAGATAGTCAAATCCCTCAACCTCGCATTTGATGAATCGGCGGCAAAGGCTGCCCGTACCTGGAGATTTAGCCCCGCGAAGCAGAGGGATAGACCGGTGAGGGTGTGGCTCGGTTATCCCGTGAGATTTACGCTGAAAGACTAAAGTGGAGGATGCTGGAGGAACTCTTTTCCCTCTTGTACGACCTTCCCATATTTAAGAGTGCCCTCACAAAGAGGAGAATAGGGGGTCTATCGGGTTGTCTTATCCCGATCTATGTGAGGGCATTGGTTGAGAAATATGGCAGAATTACCGTAGTTACAGAAAATCCCCTCAGATTCGAGAGACTCCTTTCGCCGTTCGTAGAGAACCCTGCCATTGCCTACGTGGAAAGTTTCCCACCTCCAAATGCGGGGGATATAATTACCCTGCTCTCAAAAATATACGCCCCCGATTTCGTCGGTATTTGCAACTACATAAAAGGCATCGAATCCCCCGATACCTTCTTCTCGAGGATGGTGCATCTACAATCTCCAATCTCCCCTTCTGCCCTGATGGAGAAACTCACGGCATCTGGCTATAAAAGAGTTGGCACGGTGTGTGAGGTAGGTGAATTCGCGGCGAGAGGTGGCATACTCGATATATTCTCTCGAGGATCTATGAACCCGGTGAGGATAGAATTCTTCGGCGATGAGATCGTGTCTACAAGGGAATTTGATGTCTATACCCAGAGGTCAATAGCAGAGATAAAAGATGTTTCCATCGCACCAAACAACATATTCCCGGGTTCCTTCTCCATAGTGGATTATCTCCCGCCCCACATACACATTATAAGCGATATAGAAGGCCTGGATGCAAAAGGAGTTATACACATAGGCGGGGATGGTTTCTGTATGGGCAGCGTGCCGTCGTATATAGGTAATCTCTCTCTCTTCAGAGAAAGACTGAAAGAACTGCGGAATTATCGAGTATTTATAAGTTGTGAATCCCATATGAGGAAAGAGATAGCGGAATTGTTCCCGAACATCTCCATAATTCCCGTTGATCTCGTAGAGGGATTTATCCTGAAAGAAGAGAGGATTGCGGTATTCAGCATCGAAGATATATTCGGCTTTCGCAGACATCAGAGAAGATTGGTGCGAACGAGAGTGGGTATGCCCATCGAGGATTTGGAGGAGATTACTCGGGGAGATTATGTTGTGCACTCTGATTTTGGAATAGGTATTTATGACGGTATCGAGAGAATTAATATCGATGGTGTGGCTACTGACTGTATCCTTATTAAATACAGAGACCAAGATAAACTGTATGTGCCAATATCCCTCTTCAGATGTGTTGAGAAATTCATAGGGGGTGAGGGTAAACCACCACCTCAACTGTCAAGACTGGGTGGGGATGAGTGGGGTATAAAAAAGCAGCGGGCAAGAGAGAATATAGAGAAGATAATGAGGGAGCTGCTTCTCCTTTATGCGGAGAGAAATGTGGCGAGGGGTTACGCTTTCTCACCGGATACCGTATGGCAGAAGGAATTGGAGGCGTCTTTCTCATACCAGGAGACACCTGACCAGATAAAGGTGATAGAGGAGGTAAAGAGGGATATGGAGAGCAATATACCCATGGATAGATTGGTTTGTGGAGATGTTGGATTTGGCAAAACCGAGATAGCGGTTCGTTCAAGTATGAAGGCGGTTATGGATGGGAAACAGGTGGCAGTACTTGTTCCCACAACCATACTTGCAGAACAACATCTTGAGACATTCAAGAAAAGGCTCGGCAATTTCTCCGTAAGGATCGAACAACTCTCCTCATTTGTAACCCCGGGGAAGGCTGCCGCAATAAAGGGGGATGTAAACAAGGGAAGTGTCGATATCGTCATAGGCACACACGCACTTTTAAGGGGTAAGGTAATGTGGAAGGACCTCGGATTGCTTATAATAGACGAAGAACACAGATTTGGGGTACGTGATAAGGAGAGGATAAAGATGATGAAGAAGGGTGTCGATGTATTATCACTGTCCGCTACACCAATTCCAAGGACCCTCTTCCAATCCCTTCAGGGTATAAAGTATCTGTCGCAGCTATCCACCGCTCCCCGGGGTAGACTACAAATATTGACAAAGGTCATGAAATGGAACGACGAAGAGATCGCAAAATCCATAAACATGGAACTTGAAAGGGGAGGGCAGGTATATTTCGTTCACAATGAGATAAAGACAATAATGGAGATGAAAGATACTCTGAGCGATATGGTCCCAAATGCGAGAATAACCGTAGCCCACGGGAGACTGCCAAAGAGAAGACTCGAGGAAAGGATGCTTGCATTCTTACTCGGAGATGCAGACATACTCCTTACAACTGCGATAATAGGGTCGGGGATCGATATTGCGAGTGTCAATACGATGATAATAAACAGGGCACACAGATTTGGACTGGCAGACCTGCACCAACTCAGGGGTAGGGTTGGAAGGGGAGACAGACAAGCTTACTGTTATCTGGTCGCAGATGATGATGCCTCACCCGTCTCCATGAGAAGACTGAAAGCGGTTGCGAGCTTTACCGAACTTGGTGCGGGAATACGGCTTGCCATGAAAGACCTCGAGATAAGGGGGGCGGGCAATCTACTCGGTGCAGAACAGCACGGCCACGCCAGGAATATTGGATATGGTCTATACCTGAGGTTGATAGAAGAGACCGCAAAGAGATTAAAGGGTAAAGAAGTACAAGAGATGGAAGAACCAATTATAGACATCAGATTACCAGCCTATTTCCCCAATTTTTACGTCGATGGAGAACACAAGATGGGCCTGTACAAAAGGCTTGGAAGGATTAATACATCCTCTGCTCTCTCGGATTTTATCGATGAGCTCAAAGACCGATTTGGCGCGTTGCCAAGGGAGGTAAAAAACCTCATAACCACAACGGAGATAAGAACAATGGCGAGAAGACTCGGTATATCCAGAATAAAAAGGGATGGCGGATTTCTGATAGAGTGGGATAACAGAGCCAAGAAAAGGATATGTGTAAAAGAGGGGACAGAAAAAAGATATGATTTCAGGATAGATATGGGAAAGGAAAAGACTGTGATAAACCTCTCATCCGGCATAGGGGGATTGAAGAGCTTTCTTAAAAGTATAAGTATTGCGGGGTAATATTGAAACCCCGCCATCGGCAGAGAAGTCACCCATTATTAGTTATCGGTCACCGGCCTGCTTGTCCATACGGATCCGTAGGGATCGGTAGGCAGGTATTCTGATTATCTGATATACATGTTTTTCCCCATCACCAACATTGATTATGAATATCTTGGATGAATTCACAAACCACCTGAGGGTGGAGAGAGGATGTCTTGAAAACACCGTGAAGGCATACGAAGGAGATGTAAAAAAATATATTGAATTCTTATCTGCCCGGGGCAATGACGCTTGCAACGCGTCGCAGCGAGACGCACACGACTTCGTTGCGTCCATTGCTTGCCTCGCGCCATCATCCCGTGCCCGTATAGTATCGTCACTGCGGACCTTTTATAAATTTCTTCTATCGGAGCACAGGATTAAAAAAACACCACTTGATAACATAGAATCGCCAAGACCGAAAAGGCACCTTCCCCTCGTCTTGAGCGTGGAGGAAATGGAAAGGCTTATAGAATCTGCCAAACCCATAACTTGTATCGGTCTTCGGGACAGGGCAATGCTTGAAACACTGTACGCAGCAGGACTGAGAATAAGCGAACTGCTTTCCCTCCGTCTTTCCGACGCCTTTCTCTCTGAGAATCTACTGATGGTGAGGGGTAAGGGAGGTAAAGAAAGAATAGTGCCGATTGGCAACCCCGCCAGATACTATATAGAAAGATATCTGAGAGATTCAAGACCGATACTGAAAAAGGGAAGGAGGTCAGAATACCTGTTTCTATCTGTGAGGGGAAACCGTCTCTCCAGGATGGGCTTCTGGAAGATATTACGAAAGTACATAGTGATTTCGGGGATAGATAAGAGGATTACACCGCATACATTCAGACACTCATTTGCCACTCATCTCCTGGAGGGAGGGGCCGACCTTCGTATTGTACAGGAATTGCTTGGACACAGTGATATACAGACCACAGAGATTTATACATATATAGATCGGGAGAGACTAAAAGAGGCTATTAGGGTGTACCATCCGAGGGGGTGAAGGGACATGCGGATAATAGGAGGAAGTCACAAGGGCTACGAAATCAAGATGCCGAGGCAGATAAGGCCCACGAGCGGGCTCGTAAGGGAAAGTATCTTCAATGTAATTGGGGATGTCATCCTTGGGGCAAGGGTACTCGATCTTTTCTGTGGAAGTGGGGCACTTGGGCTTGAGGCGTTATCGAGGGGTGCCAGAAGTGTTACATTTGTGGAAAAGGATAGGAGGGTAACAAGGGTTTTGATCGAAAATATAAAAAACCTCGGCTGCAGTGACTTCAATGTGATAAATACGGATGCGATGAGATTGTCGGTCGCCAATACATACGATATAATATTTGCAGACCCCCCATACGACAGGGGATACACGGAAAGGATAATCAAAAAATTTGAGAAGTTTGTAAATATACTTGTAATTGAACACTCCGTAAGGGAGGAACTGGATGTGGGAGAGACCAGAAGATACGGCGATACACTCGTAACCTACATCTGGAATCTATAAAATACACCCTGTTAGTGCGTCAATACAACGACTCGACGACTCTATGATTTATCCTGTTTACCCCGTAGCAATAGCGTACGGAGTGGAATGCGCCCCGCCCTGTGGAGTGATAAAATTACTCCATGGGGGAGCTATTCCATCAGGACTCTAAGACTTTTTATCATGCTCGATATAATAAATATCACCGTTGGATACAGGCGTCTTCCCGTTTTGAGGGAGTTATCTCTCCGTATAAGGGAAAACGAATTCCTGGGGATAATTGGTCCGAACGGCGGGGGGAAGAGCACCCTGCTGCGGACCATCTGCGGTATTCTTCAGCCGTGGAATGGGAAGATACTCCTTTGCGGGAAAGACCTCGCCAGCCTCGCAAAAAAGGAAATTGCCAGAAAGATTGGCTATGTGCCCCAGGCCTCCTCCTTTGCCTTTCCATTTAGCTGCGAAGAGGTTGTGCTTATGGGTAGATATGCCCACGATGGAAACAGAAAGAGAGATTACGAGGTGGCAAAATGGGCGATGGGACTTACAGACACACTCGCACTGAAGGAGAGGAAGATAAACGAACTCTCCGGTGGTGAATTGCAGAGGGTTATTATAGCAAGGGCACTGGCACAGGAACCGAAGATACTGCTCCTGGACGAGCCAACGGTACACCTCGACATAAACCACCGGGTGGAGATATTTAAATTGCTTCGGGAACTGAAATCGCACGGAATCACCATAATAACGGTGCTCCATGACCTCAATCTCGCGTCGGAATACAGCGAGAGGGTTGTGGTTATAAAGGATGGAAGGATTTTATATGATGGTCTGCCACTGGATATAATTGATAAGGAGATAATAAAACGGATATACGGGATAGAGGTGAACATCATAAAGAATCCCCTATCCGGCCTGCCCCTTGTCCTGCCTCGATAGCCGCGGTCAATTTTTTCTTGACATTTATGCATATGCGTGGTATAATATGAACTTAACCACAGAGGACACAGAGATAAATCAAAAATCAAAATGTAAACCTGCCTGCCGGTAGGCAGGTATCAAAATTAAGGACAAAACCACGAAGGCACTAAGGCACGAAGCTCACAAAGAATAAGCAATTTATTTAAAACCAACTAACTATTTTCTTTCTTGGTGTCTTTGTGGTTAGTTTTTTCACAGTACCGAGAAAAACGAAAGGGGATGTATATGAGGGGAATGGTTATATTGCTCCTCGCAAGTCTTTTGTTTGCCGGGAGCGAGATAGATAGATTGAAGAGTATACAGAACACAGAAAAAACGAATAAAGCCATCGAGGCACTGCAGGATATTTACAGAAGATACCCCGAGGCGAAAAGATATATATCACGACCCGCATACAGGGATGTGATAGGTGATATCCGTAAGAAGAGGGGAAAACAACCCGTTGATACCGTGAGGGTGCTCGCCATAAGGGTGGAGTTCGTGGAAAATCCAACCGACTCACTCGCCTCGGGGAACGGAAAGATGCGCATTACGAGGGCGGTCGATGAGGATAGCATTCCAATTCCGCCCTTCGAGTTTGCGGGCACGGATTCATTTGGACACAATCTTCACTATGACCCACCCCACACGAGAAGATACTTCGAACATCTCATGGAATTTTTGCGAAATTACTATCTCAAAAACACGGACGGAGAACTCTACATAGATTTCACCGTTGCACCCCAGGCAGAAAGCCTTTCCTATCAACTGCCATACCAGATTTACTACTACGGTGACCCCGGCAATTATGTGGAGGGACTTCTCACACTTCTCCGTGACGCGCTTGTCGCCTGTGACCAGCAGGATACGATAACGATGGGAGACTACGATGTATATATAGTATTTCACGCGGGCTGTTCCTACCAATCGTCGTATGCCTGGGGGGGTGCACCCTACGACATCCTCGCCTGCTCCATAAGCGGACTGGATGGCTATTTTGGCACACCCGTATGGGTAGATAACGGTACGCATCCAATAACAGACGGCATAATCTACCCGGAATCCGATTTTAAATACGGTGTTCCATCGTTTATACACGGGGGACTCTGCCACGAATGTGGGCACCAGTTTGGATTCTATGATTTATACGATATCTCGGGCTATACCATAGGAGTTGGGGGATGGGCACTGATGGGAACGGGCAACTGGAATCTCTCGGGTCTCCTCCCACCAAATATCTCTGCCTGGCACAGGGAGTATCTCTCAAATAGGTATGGTTATTCCCGGAGTCCCATAGAGATAACGCACGACACGACTGGAGTAGAGGTCTACTTCCTCGGAGGAAGTAATTACACGAGACCAAAGTCATATAAAGTACCCATAAATACAAATGAGTATTACTTAATTCAGAACCGATTCGTATATGCAAATCCGGATACCACAACATATGGATTTGAAATAAACTCAGATGATTCTACACTTCACTTCGACTCCACGGGTGTAAGGGTGTGGAAGGATGGTGTCCTCACCCGATTTGACGACTATGACTGGGGACTCCCGCCCGATTCTATGATGGGGGGCCTCGCCATATGGCATATAGATGAGAAGAAAATAGAAAGGGACTCTATACACAACGAGATAAATGTCGGCGATACAAAGGGCGTGGATATGGAAGAGGCAGATGGAATTCAGGACTTCGAGACAAAGGTATGGCTGCTCTCTGATTTAGATGCCGCGTTCTTCGGTTCGCCCTACGATGTGTTCTATGAGGGGAATCTCGACTCGCTCACGCCCAACACCGTACCGAACACCAACGACAACAAGGGAAATCATTCAAACATAGCGCTCTACAACATCTCTCCCTCTGATACGGCGATGGAGTTCTCAATCAAGTTCAATTTCAAGAGAAGGAGATTCCCGATTCGGTGCGCAAGTTTCTTTGATGTCTCATCCCCCACGCTTATGAACAACTGTGTGGTTGCGGCGGCGATGGATACACTCATAATCAGCCACGGGGATACAACATTCGGGGGTGTAGTTTCGGTTATCGACGCTCTCGGCAACCTGAAATGGAGCCGCAATATTCTCGAGACAAACCTCTTTGCATCTCCCGCTGTGGGGGACATCAATGGTGATGGAAAGGAGGATATCGTTGTTTGTCCCTTCTGTGTCTACATATATGAGAGGGATAAAAAGAAGGCGATAATTCATATGCCATCTCCGGAAGAGGAGTTTATCTGCCACAAGACCGGTAAAGATACCGTCTATATCATAAAGGGCGATGTGTGGGCTTACGATGAAGACGGTGTGAGGACACTCTATTTGAGTGAGGTGACCGATGGCGAAATCATCTCGACCCCCCTCCTTGCCGATGTTGACGGCGACGGGAAGGATGAGATCTTCTTCGGCTCAAATGATGGATTCTTGTATGGGTTTTATGGTGATGGTGACTCTATCCCTGGATTTCCAATAGACCTCCATCAATGGATATGGTCGACACCGGTATGGGATTCGCTTAAAAATACACTCTATGCGCTCTCTGGCGATGGGAGGTTATTTGCAATAGGAGTCGACGATTCCACATATATCAGATGGACTGCGTTACAGCCCTATGTTGGTATGATAACTACATCGTCACCCGTAGTCAAGTACGGAGAGGGTATAATTGTATCCAGGGGAGATGGTACTGTATGCTCTGTGAGTGACTCCGGAACTATAAACTGGGAAAAGAGATTCGGAGGATTCTCATTCTATACATCCCCGGCAATCGCCGAAAACAATACGATCATCGTCGTGGGAGATGAACTACATTCCCTCAATATAAATGGTGCGGAAAGCCCCGGATTTCCCGTAAGACTCGACATAATCGCTCTCCAGTCGTCACCTGTTATTGGAGATATAGATGGGGATGGTAGATGTGAGATTGTTATGGGACTTATAAGTGGAAGCCTGGTTGCATACCGAACTACCGGGGAGCTCGTGGACTTCTTCCCGCTGTCGATGGGTGGGGCAGTTTATTCGACACCGCTTCTGTGCGATGTTGACAGCGATGGAAAGATCGACATCATAGCGGGATGCGATGATGGATGTTTGTACGCCTGGGAATTCCCGTGGAATTACGGTGAGTTACCCTGGCCGATGCTCCATAAAAACCCACAGAATAACGGTATCTTCTGTAATCTGGTAGTGGGACCGCAGGTTCCGCCCGACATATTCGAGCAAAAAGATTTTTACATATATCCCAATCCCGTACTCGCAGATGGAGGATGGATAAGATATACAAGCGGAAATGCGGACAGAGTCAAGATAAGTATCATAGATATCGCGGGCAACATAAAATATGAGTTTGACGGAGCGGTTGGAAAGGACGATCAGGCGGTTCAAGTGAGACTGCCCATAGGCAACCTCACCGGAGGTGTATACATAGTAAGGGTGGAGGTATTTGTGGACAACAGCAGTATGGTGAGGTTTAAGAAGTTCTCCCTGATAAAATAATCACGAAATACGCATTAACCACAGATTCACCCTGTTAAATATTTATAAAAGCAAATTGCTTGTAGTCACAAATCGGGCTTTATTTAACAGGGTAATCACAGATATTCACAGATTCAAAAACAGTAATTAGGTTATTGGGTAATTAAGTACTTCCTGTCTACCGACAGGTAGAAAAGAACACGCTTGAAAATAACTTAATGTTTTTTATCTTGTCCGTACGGATCTTGAGATGATAATCTCGTGTAATCTTGTGGTTCCCCAACGAATAGTCTAGGATAGATATGTATGAAGGGCTTGATACCCCCATCCAATATCTCAAGGGGGTTGGACCTGTAAGGGCAGAACTCCTCGCAAAACTTGGCGTTAACAACATAAGAGATCTCTTCTACCTCGTCCCCCGCCGGTATGTCAAGAGAAAATACATAGGAAACCTGAGTTACGGAGATGAGGCATATGTGTGGGGCAGGGTTGTCTATCAGGAAACTAAATTTTCAAGAAAGGGAGAAATAGTCTCACTTGTGATAGATGATGGAACGGGTCTTCTTGAATGCGGATTCTTCAACTCTCCTTTTCTGAAAGATAAATTCAAGGATGGCGACGAGATCGGGGTAATTGGTAAGACCACATTTTTTGCAAGGAAACTGCAATTCATCAACCCGGAGATAGATACAGACCGCGGTCTTGCCTCCCTCCCTATAATTCCCGTATACCCCCTAACATCGGGTCTCAGACAAAGGTATATTAGAAAGATAACCAGATTGGGATTTGAGAGATACATAGACGACATCAAAGAGACCCTACCACATGATATCATCTCAAGTAATAACCTCTGTTCACTTCCCACCGCCCTGAGATGCCTCCATTTTCCAAAATCTGTGGAAGAAGCAAAGAGGGCGAGAGAGAGACTCGGATTTGAAGAATTGTTTCTCTTTGAAATAATAATGCAAAAGAGGAGGCTCGAAAAGAAAAAGAAGGGAATAAGATTCAAAGGGGGTTGCGGGTATGCAAGGACGCTCCTCTCATATCTCGGATTTGATTTCACAAAGGCACAGAGGAGAGTGTTGTGGGAGATATTTTCCGATATGGAAAGTCCGTATCAGATGCACAGGCTACTGCAGGGGGATGTCGGCTCGGGAAAGACCATAGTCGCAACCATATGTATGCTTAAGGCGGTCGAATCGGGCCACCAGGCAGCCCTTATGGCGCCCACAGAGGTTCTCGCAGAACAGCATTATTTCGTTCTCTCACACCTCCTTTCGAATCTTAAAAGCGACGCCGTGACGCCGTATCTTCTGACGGGAAGCACCCCCGCCAAAGAAAGGGAAGAGATATTTGAAAAGATAAGAAATGGAGAGGCAGGTATCGTGATTGGCACGCATGCGCTCATCGAGGAGGGGGTTGAGTTCAAGTCTCTCGGTTTATGTGTTATCGATGAACAGCACCGCTTTGGCGTCATGCAGAGACTGGCACTGAAGGAGAAAGGTGAATATCCCGACCTGCTTGTTATGACCGCCACACCCATACCGAGAAGTCTCTCGCTCACATTATATGGTGACCTCGATGTCTCCGTTCTCGATGAACTTCCTGCGGGAAGGAAACCGGTCATTACGAGGTGGGTGAGGGGGGCTGGAAGGAGAACGAATGTTTATGCTTTTACAAGAAAAAAAATTGATTCGGGTCGGCAGACATACATAGTCTATCCATTGATTGAAGAATCGGAGAAACTCGACCTCGAGGCGGCAAAAGAGGGATATGAGAAACTAAAGGGCGGTGTATTTAAGAGATACAAGGTAGGTCTCCTGCACGGAAGGATGAGGGGGAGGGACAAGGATGAGATTATGAGGACATTCAGAGACGGAGAGATACAGATTTTGATTACCACAACGGTCATAGAGGTCGGTGTAGACGTGCCGAACGCCACCGTGATGGTGATTGAACACGCGGAGCGATTTGGTCTCGCACAACTTCATCAACTCCGCGGGAGAATAGGCAGGGGAAGAGAACAATCCTACTGTATTCTCCTCACACCGCAGCGAATGGGAGAGGAGGCGGAGAAGAGGTTATCCGTTATTGAGAATGAAAACGATGGTTTCAAGATAGCGGAGAAAGACCTGAAGATAAGGGGACCCGGAGAGTTCTTTGGCACAAGACAATCGGGCATTCCTGAACTCTCATCACCAGACCTAATAATGGACACAAAGCTTCTCGTGAGGGCAAGAGATGAGGCTGTGAGATTGCTTGAATATGATCCGGACCTGCAAAAACCGGAGAACGACATCATAAGAAGAAGTATACTTACAAGGTATAAGGACAAGATAGTTCTCACAGAAGCGGGATGACAGCAAGGAGAAATGGGATGATGGGGTAATGGGGTAATGGATTTACAGATTGTAGATTACAGATACCCGGTAACCGATTACCAATACTTCGTGCCCTCCCGCCTGCCGGCAGGCAGGTGTGCCTTTGTGGTGACAATTTCTAATGTTTGCTATTAGTAAACAAGTGGAGTGCATTACAGGCTGTGCAAAAAGTAGGGATCTGGTAGCCGTAGACTTCAGTCTGCGAATAGAAGATGCTGTTCTGGATTTAATTTGCGCAACTTATCCAAAGGATCCGCATGGAAAAGTTGCGACTACCATGTTGAAATTTGACTTTTTGCACCGCCTGATTAGCTTGCTAATGCCGAAATACGTTTGTTGTCTTTGTGGCAAATTTTCTTCTTGACAGGAAGGCATTTTTATGGTATAATGAGAAGTAAACGAGGTAGACACGAGATGTGAAAACCTGCGGGATGTTGTAAGGGTGGCACCGACCCGAGACGGAATAATTCTACATCCCCGGTGCCGGGGTGGGAGGTAGTGTCAAATAGAATATGTCCGAAGGATCCGTGCACAGCATCTCATACGAGCCGTAGGGCCGTATGGACATGGAAAAGAATATGTTCGCAGAA